>JAESGA010000031.1_pt1 | contig 222151 bp, 216 predicted proteins | sample 9269521 | NCBI WGS metagenome assembly JAESGA01 (sample SAMN14514842, study PRJNA621658) | algae metagenome | isolation source: Aphanothece saxicola GSE-SYN-MK-01-06B and co-occurring heterotrophs from... | place: USA: Grand Staircase Escalante National Monument, Utah | collected 2006-04-15 | reverse complement strand
CCTTGCCCAGCAGGGCATCGCCCTGCTCGCCACCGACAATCACATCATCACCCGCACCGCCAACCTGCACCCCGGCCGTGGAGCCCGGCATCAGGACCACACCCTCCAGCTCCGGTGCCGGTGCCGGTGTTCCAGTGCCAGACCCGGTGCCCGAACCCGAACCGCTGCCCGCGCCCGGATTGTCATCATCGGCATCCTCGTCCTCGTCATCCGCCGGATCGTCATTGCCGCCTGAAGAGTCGTTTTCCGACCCGTCAACTTCGCCTTCGCTGGGCGGATGGGCTCCCTTTGGAGACAGAGTTGGCAGGCTGTCCATGGACCCCGCGAAGGTCACCGAATGGGTGCCGTCCGACATGGTCACGGTGCCGTCGCCATTGTCTTCCGCGACGAATGCTACCGGATCAGCGCTTTCCGCAATCTCGATGACGTCCTGGGCCCGCAACGTGCCGACCACCGTGTCATTACCACCGTTGGACCGGAACAGGATGCGGTGGGCGGATTGAATACCGCTGATGTCCACCGCGTCGTCATCGTTCGTGCCGTTGATGGTGATCGTGTTGAACGACAGGCTGGTCGGATCGAAGTCGCCCACGATGATGACATTGTCCCCGAAGAGCCCGTTGCCACCGGTATTCACGACGATCTCTTCGATCTCGCTGAGGCGGGCCACAACAGTTTCGGCCTGGTTTCCAAGAAGTGTCCGGACCTGGCGCGACACGATGATCTCTTCACCCACCTGCGCCGTGCGGCCAGGAGCAGAGTCAATCCACTCCTGCGCTGTGTAGATGCGGAAGGTCTCAGACGCACCGTTCCCGTTCACGACGAAGGTATCACCCACCGTCGTCTCGGTTCCGCCGTCGATGCGATCCGTTCCATCATTCACGTTCCAGACGATTGTGTCGTCACCTGCCTCAGCATTGATGATGTCGGCTCCGCCCAGCCCGCTGATGACATCGTCACCCGCTGTTCCGGTTAGGGTTTCTGCTGCTCCTGTTCCGGTGAGGGTGCGGCCTACGGCCGAAGTGGCCGCGGTGGTGACCGTTTCAACCGTGCCTTCGCCATCGGTGAAGGTCATGGTTGCCCGCAGTTGCAGCCCAGCCAGTGCCAGGCCAGGCTGGAATGTCAGTCCGTTTGCCCCGGCAATGTTGGCCCAAGAAACGCCATCCGACGAAGATTGCCACTGGTAGGTGCGTGGCGTGAGGAGGTTGAACCCATTGGCATCCTGAACACCAAGCGGGTTCAGCAGGAGAGTCTGCCCCGTTTGCGGCGTGGTGTCGCTGATCGTCAGAACACCCGACGGCGCAACGTTCGAGTCCACGACTGCGGCGGTCGGTGCGGACAACACCAGCTCTGGCGTACCGATGGCATCGGTGAAGCTGACTTCCAGACGCAGCTGCAAGCCGACCTGTGCCTGTCCGGGCTGGAAGGTTGCGGCGGTCGCACCAGCGATGTCGGTCCAGGCAAGACCATCCGTGGAGGATTGCCATTGGAAGGCGAATGCGCCCAGACCGTTTTCGTCGGCGATTGAAGCCAGATCTGCCGAAAGCAGCTGGTTTTCCGTTGGCGTCGTGTCGCTGATCACCGGCGCACCTGTTGCAGCGGCAGGCGTCACCGGGTTCCCGCCCTCATCGGCGTTCGAATAGACCGTTTCGATCGCGCCGTCGGCATCCTTGAAGCGAGCTACCGCACGGATTGCGAGACCTGCTTCATCGGCCGAGACCGTGTAGCTTTCCCCTCTCACCGGCGTGAATTCGTCGGCCACGATGCGCAGGATATCCGTGAACACACCGCTGCCTGCCACCGTTTCGACTTGCCAGGTGATTTCGTAATCGTCGATCCCGTCGCGGATCTGTCCAGTTGTATTGGTGGCCGTGATGTTGTCGGCATCGGTGACCGCTGCCATCGAAGCGCGCAGAACCTGACCCGCGACCCCGACGGGCGCACCATCGACAGTGGCGACGTTGTTTGCAGAAACTGTCACCCGACCTTCGGCGATGGAGTTGTCATGCACGGCGATCTTGGCCGTGCCATCGGCGAAGAGAACGCGTTCGATGTTCTTGACGCGGTCCACACCATCGGTGCCGGCCGCACGTGTGTCGCTGATCGAGATCCAGCCGTCACCGTCAACATCGGTCGCGATCCCCAACAGTTCGTTGTAGCCTTCGATGGTGTAATCGGCGAGGTTGCCGGAGTATTCGGCCACGTCAACATCACTGACCACGTTGGTATCCAAGATTTCCCGCACGATGCTCAGCATGCCCGGCGTGATCTCGCCGCTGAACATCCGTTCTTGGATTTCAGCCATTCCAGACACGTAGAAGATTGGGCCAGTCGTCGGGGTGACCATGATCTTGGCGTTGATGAACCTGTCACCGTCGATCAGGTCATTGCCGCCCCGACCTTCGATGATATCGCTGCCGGCGCCGCCAAGGATGATGTTGCCGCTGCTGAAGGCCAATTCGCCAGCCTCGTTCGCGGCACCGAGGAAGTCGCCAAGTCCGTTCACCAGCGCCACGTTGCGATCCAGCAGCCCGTGGTCGAGGGTCAGGTCCGTCTCATCGTCGCCGCGCAGAAGGTCGGCATTGGCAGACCCGGAAAGCGCCTCAGTCTGAGAGTAGCGATCCAGCACGGTCGCCGGCGAAGCCGCTACGGCGGGCGGGGCGAACAGCCGGTTCAGCATGTCGGCTTGCACACCGTCCGTCGTCTTGGCATGGCTTGCCCAGTCAAAGCCAAGCTGGCCGAAGTATTTGTTGGTGCCGTTGCCGCTGATCATGATGTCGTCGCCAGTCTCGGCGTCGAAGTCATCATTGCCGGGGCCGCCGATCAGGACGTCATGGCCGACAATCGTGCTGTCGACACTGCGCTTGACGGGAAGACCCTGAACCAGATCGCCGTTGTCCCCCAATATCAGGTTGTTAGAGCCGCCGCCTTCAAGCCAGTCGTCCCCTTCACCACCCATGATCATGCCGCCACCGACGCTGCCATGTCCAAAGTCGTTGTCTTGGCCGAGCAGCATTTCGTCAAAGTCCGGACCACCCCAGACAAAGTCGCTCCCCGTGTCGGTGATGATCAGGTTGAAGCCTTGACCGGCATTCACCACGTCGTCGCCGGCACCCGAGCGGATTTCATCATCTCCGAACTCATCCGTGATGATGTCGTTGCCCGTACCGCCAAAGTGGAAGTCATTGCCCTCGCCGCCTTCCATGCGGTCATTTCCGGCATCGCCCCAGAACGTATCGTCGCCCTTGCCGCCAATCAGGATGTCGTTGCCGTCCGTGCCGCCGAGGACAACATGCTCGGCCCCTGTGAACCTGACGTAATCGTTTACGCCATCTCCGTCCGTGTCGCGGCGGATGACTTTTGGCTGAATGGCCAGAAGGATACGATCGCCGCCCTCGGTCGGATCGTCGCTCCCAAGACCTGCGTTGAACTGCTTCGTCTGATCAACCTCGATGTAGAAATCAGGCGTCGAGAATACATCCCCCGGCAGGTGCGTCGCGGTGGTGTTCCGGTGGATCATGTCGGAAAACTTGTTGTTTTCCAGCTGTGCGGTCATGTTCAGGTTTGCGAGACGGGACAGATAGTAGAACCGGTCCGCATCCTGAAGTGCTTCAAGCTGCACCTCGAAGACGAAGTTGAAGGTCGATCCCAGCATACCACCGAAGACCATCTTCTTCTCGGCAAGGCCGCCGATCCAGAAATCGACGTTGTTGAGACCACCGAGGCTTCCCCCGGCGTAAGCGCCCGTCGCATTCAGGAAGTCGAGGCGATCAGCAGGCGAACCATCGCCTTCGATGACCAGATTCATTGCGGCTGTCCGTTTATCTTCAACGGTTTGCGCGTCAAGGATCGACTGATGGGTACCGTAGGCAGCAACGAAGTTGATAATGGAAACCGGGTTCTTCAGGTTCAACGCAAAATCAAACCAGCTCTCATACGGCTTGACCTGACTGTCTCCCGAACCCGCGAAGAACTGAGCCCGTGCTTCGTTCAGTGACGGCACACCGGTTTCGCGTCCGCGAGCGATGTTGATCGCCGCAAGGTCCAGCGGCAGACCGACGAGGTTGTTGCGCAGCGCTTCGGTCACGAATTCATCGATCTCATTGCCGCGCTGGCGCGTCATCCCGCGGGCCAAGGCACCCGCCGCTTCTTCGGCATCGATGCCGCTGTTTGCGTATTCGATCGGATTCAGGAAAGCGGAGATGAGGTCGATGTGATCCGCGTTGTAATCCGCGTCATAGCGATCCACGCTTTCATTCAGCATGGAGTGGCCAAAACGGTATACCGTATGGGCAAACTCGCCAAGAATAGCAGGGTCAAGCTCACCGTCGTAGTTCACGAAGACGTTTACGAAGGGCTGAACCTTGCGGGCGAATTCTTCAAAGACCAGATGCTGATACTGCATCTCGGTGACGAACTTGGCGGACTGGAACAGCCGCGCGCCATTCCAGGCCAGAGCATCAACCGTGGCAGCCGCCACATCCTCGACAGCGCCAAGCGGAACGGCCAGCCATTCATTCAGGAACTCGGTCGCGGCGAGGATGTCGCCAGTTTCCGCAAGGATCGCCTTTGCATTGTCGAGAAGGATGTCCTTCATCAAGTCGATCTGGCGGTTATGCTCGGAATGGAACACATGGTGCACCGCCGTCAGGGCGATGTTTTCATTCGCACGGCCGTCGCCAGCGATGTAGTGGCGGTCAAGCAACTCGTTGTCGTAGGTGCCAGCCTCCTGACGCTCGGACGCCACGCTAATGAGCGCATCCCCATCAGCGTCTTCACCTGCGTCGGGATTGGCGTTGTGCGCGATGTCATCAAGGAAAGCCACACCCGCAGAGATCGCACCAATCGTGTCGACAGGCGAAGCAATGCTCCCTTCGACAAGTACCTGCAGACCATCCACCATCTTCACGATCTGCGGCAGGCCATTTTCCCCCGGGATGAAGTTGCCGTAGGGGTCCGTTGCCACCAGCGGGACAGAATGAACGTTCATGTCGTTCAGTTCGATCCCAAGGATCGTCAGCGCCTGCGCCTTAACATCCGCCCAGGTCGCGAGGCCGCCACCGGATTCCGTGTTTCCATTCAGCAGCCGCCCGGTCGGAACGGGCCTACCTTCGACCAGCTCATATTCGCGCAGGAACACTTGGTGCGACGGATGCGAAGTATAGGTTTGGTTCTGATCGACGAAGGGCGTGACTTTGTTGACCGCTTCACCGTTCTCGGTAAGCGTCGCGCGCGTCACCACCATGAAGTTGGTGTTGGGCGTCGCCGGGTTGTAAAGCGGATCATCCGGCTGAAGCGGGATGTAAACGGTACCAAAGCCACCCTTCTGCACCAGATCGAGGCCATGGTCGAAGAACTGGCCGAAAATCGTCATCCACGAGTTGAAGGGGGCAGACAGCCCCTCATCCGGTGCGACGTTCTGCACCACGATCGTCAGTTTCGCGAGGTCGCCAGAGGTGCTGGCCTCATACGTCAGTTCGGCCGTGTCCAACGCAGTCATGATCTGCGTCTCGAGGGTTGCGGCAGTAGCGGTATCCTCGGCGATAACGGCCGCTTTGTAGGCTTGGAACATATCCTGGATTGCGACAGCGTCAGTATAGGGGTCTTCACTGCCCGCGACTTGGAAAGCCGCAACAAGTACAGCAGGGTTGTTCATCGTCTGATCGACGATCAGGTTGGAAATGATCCGCGGATCCGCGTCGACGACGTCGCCGGGCTGGATCGCACGCGGTCCCAGCGTCGGGTCATTCGGAAAGCGGATCGCATAGTCATTGTTGCTCAGATAGGTCGCAGGCAGATCGCTCCCGTCTGGTCCAAGCCCATTGTCCTGGGGAATGTAGCCAAGCGGGATACCAGGAAAGCCAAAGTCGACCGGCTGGTTGTCAGCACCCAGGATCGGCGGGCCAAAACGCATCCCGTCATCGCCTTCATTGACCCAAGTTGCTGTCGTCGCACGAGGAAATTCTTGTCCTGCGGACCCATAGGTGCCTTGACCAGCGGAAAGATTGTTGTTGCTTCCGTCCACACGCCGCAACCCCCAGGGAAGCTCCGATGTGGGAAGAAAGGTCCCCAGGATTGGTTCGCCGCGCGCATCGGCCTCGGCAATCTTGATCTGCTGAAGGATGAATTCGAGGTCATTCCTATTGACGGTAACCATTGTGCCAGCTCCCATATCCAAATGTTGGTCAAGCCGGCAGCAAAATTGCGAACCGGAATGATTTACATTCGCAAGTTGGGGGTGAGCGTACAAACGGCGATGGTCCAACGTATTGTTCGTCACCAGTCCAAGGCCGGATCAGACCTAGGTTAGAGGGTGACCCGACATGGCGCCCCCACTGAGTACAGGCAACCAACAACAGTGACCGCTACAACTCCACGAAGATGACTGCGACTGCTCGCGCGTATCCCGAGGGATACAGAACGCGCTAACCTAAGCGTATATAGTCATATTTTGCGCTGCGTGACGTCGCGCCTAAAGGCCGTTTACTTTCGCGCGTTCGCGCAGATGGAAGCACAAGCGCGAAATCGGTCTAGGCCAAGTCGACCTGCAAAACCGCCTTCATCCGTGACGGCGATGCCGCCTCCACATTGCTTAGCCGTCAACTTTGGGACGGAGACAAAAGATCACGAAGCTCTCGTCCCTATGCTCTTTGTGGCGCGCAAAAATAGGTGTGTTGCCGCGTTCTGTTGACACTTCTTTTTAGGATTTATCCGTCGCAGATCTAACTCGATCTTCGCGCTCGAAGCGACCTGCCCCAATATGGTCCGCATACATTTTCTAGGGAACAGACAACTCCGGTTTTCTTCCGATTGTCACAGCCAAATTGGGATCACGCCGAGGCGCGCCAGTTGGGCTCAATTATAACTAAGGTCTGATCCTGCCTTGGACTGATGACGACCGATACGTTCGACCATCGCCATTTGTGCGGGCGCACCAAACTTGCGAATGTAACTCATTCCTGTTCGCAATTCCGCGGCTGGCTTGATCGCAATTCAGACAAGAGGCGCTGCCGGCTTACCCACTCCGGCCATACATGTGAGGCCCAAATGCCGAATATCGTTCTTGTCGACGATCATCCAATCGTCCTTTACGGGCTCATCGCTCTTCTACGTGCTCATCCCCGGTACCGAATTGTGGATACGTGCTCGACAGCGGAAGCAGCGCTCCGCCTTGTTCGCGAAACGGATTGTGACGTCCTTGTCGCTGACCTGCATATGTTGGGCGACATGTTCGAAACGATCCGCCGTATCCGCACCGAAAGGCCGGACATAAAGATCATGGTCTTTACTGAGAGCGCGAGCCCGGCCACATGCCTAAAGGCGATGGCGGCTGGAGCCGACGGCTTTGTCTTGAAGGCAAGCTCTACCGATGAACTCTCTGGCGCGATCGAGACCGTTTTGTCAGGAAAAGAGTTCATCTCTCTCCCCATGGCGTCGGGCGTGACCCGGCAAAAAGAGGTCGAAAAACAGAGGAAGCAGAAAATCGCTTCGGTCGCTTTGAGCTCGCGCGAAAACCAAGTGGTGCACGAACTATTGAAGGGAGCGTCCAACAAGGAAATCGCGACCAAGCTGAGTTTGTCCCACAAGACAGTGAAGTACTACATGAACCAGATCATGCGAAAATTTGACGTGCGAAGCAGGGTGGAAGTCGTGTTGGAAGTCCATCGGATAAATGGTTAGCCGTCACCCAGATCGACGCTTTCCAACCAGAACTCAAACGCTCGTGCTCCCCAACGTTCATCGCACAGTTTTTAACAGTGTGCTGCCAGAGTTTGTGAGAACCGATCGTCTTATATTGTCGGTAAGGGCAGAAAGCCGTCGTTGAGCGAGTCGTCTTGCGGTCGCAAAATCTATCACTCGGTGGTATCGATTGGCCTGCAGTTAAACCTTCTCTGGCGCTGCAAATCGCCAATTCAATGTTGGATCGGTGAGGTGAGGCAACGGGCGGCGCAACCCATTGCAAATGGTGCGCTCGTGCGGACAGCAAACGCGATATCATTTGGTGCTTAACCGTCGCAGCACAGTCTGATTGAGCCCGTGCATCAGGAGCCACATGCCGAACGTCCGCTCCCAGATGAACTCCGGAATCGTGGCGATTGCTTGCACCGCACCTCACGTCTCAGTTTATTCACAGCAGTTTCGCGACGTATCGGCGGTCAACTTTAACGGACTGCGGTCAGCTCATCGATCACTTCAAACAATCAAGCTTCGTTCTGTCGACCAGCCCGCGTTCTGATCCGGTCCAGATGCTCACGCAGTGCGGCATGGGCGCATTGAATGTGCGCTACGGTCAAGCGCTCCGCCGCATTTTCGTCGCCACGCGCGCAGGCGTCTACAATTCCACGGTGTTCCATATTGGCGCGCGCGTAACCGTCGGTCAGGAGCAACTGGGCGCGAAGGTATCTGTCCAGACGGTCCATCGCGTTGTCGAGCGTGGCCAGATAGAAGGGAAGGCCGCTGGCTTGATAAAGCGTTGCGTGAAATTGGCGGTTGAGGTCGCCCCAACGGATCGGATCAGTGGCCGCTTCACAGGCGTCGCAGATTGCGCGGACTTTTTCGATCAGCGCGGGCGTCATTCGGGGAACAGCGCGGCGGATCACCTGCGCCTCGACCAGACAGCGGAAATCAAAGATCTCACCTGCTTCGGCGATGGACAGGCCAGCCACCACTGCCCCCTTAAAGCGATGGTTCTTCACAAGTCCATGCTGTTCCAGTCTGGCAATCGCCTCGCGCACCGGAATGCGGCTGATACTGAACAGGCGGGCAATCTCATCCTGGCGAATCGGATCGCCGTCATTGAGCTCTCCTTCGATAATCGCACGCCGCAGCGCCTCGAACACCAACGCGCCGGCCGAGGGCGTTCCAGAGATATCCACGCCACGCAAAGCCATTGTTTCCCCCCGCTTCCCCGTCGGTCTGATCTAGTCACTGGCGCGCGCCACAGGAAGTGATTTGATATTGTATATCGGATCCAATCTAAGATAGGTCCAGTTTGCGGAACGATTGGGAGGTCGGCGTGCCGTTTCTGTCTGATTTTTCATCGAAACGTGACGGTAGGTGCCCTGACATCGGCTGCTTTCCGGCGACTCGTCTCTCGGGACAGGCGGTGACTTGCCTTGATGACTGACTTCGCCACCGCGCTGCAGGCCCTTCTCCCGGTAGACGGGCAGCCGATCGACTTGGCCGAATTGCAAGGACGGCTTGCATCTGTACAAGCGCGGATGGTGCGGGATGGTGTCCGAGCGGTTTGGTTGGATGCGTCCACATCGCTCACGTATTTCACAGGGCTTTCGCTGGGCGCATCTGAGCGGATTCATGGTGCGTTGGTACCGGCGGCGGGTGCGGTGATCTATGTCTCGCCGCAGTTCGAAGCCCCGAAATTGCGCAGCCTTCTGCGTATTCCGGGCGAGATTGCGGTCTGGGAAGAGGATGAAAACCCTTACGCTCTGATCGCGCAGGTTCTAGCGCAACTTTCCGCACCAGGGCGGGGGCTGGCACTGGACCCTGCCACACCGTTCGGTTTTGCGTCGGCACTGATGCAGGCGATAGAGGAGCAGGTAACCTCGGCCCACACCATAATCGCAATGCAGCGCCAGGTGAAATCCGCGGCCGAAATTGCCCTGATTCACGCCGCGATGACGGCGAGTTTTCAAGTGCAAAAGGCGGTTCACGCCAACCTGCGCGCCGGAATGTGGGCTAGTGAAGTCGCCGACTTCATCCTTGCGGCGCATAAAGCGATGGGAATGAAACCGCTATTTGCCGCCGTGCAGTTCGGCGAAGCGACCGCCTATCCGCATGGTGTACCACATCCGCAGCAGTTGCGGGATGGGGATATGGTGCTGATCGACATGGGCGGCACGCTACACGGCTATTGTTCCGATATCACGCGCACTTACGTGTTCGGCACCCCTTCCCCGCGCCAGCGACAGTTGTGGGAATTGGAGCACCGGGCGCAGTCGGCCGGGTTTGCCGCCGCCCGCATCGGTGCCTCCTGCGGCGATGTCGACTTGGCGGCGCGGCAGGTTCTAACGGATGCAGGCTTTGGCCCGGGCTATCTGGTGCCGGGGTTGCCGCATCGCACGGGGCATGGTCTTGGGCTGGATATTCACGAAGAGCCGTATATCCTGCGCGGCAATGCCACGCTGCTAGAGGCGGGCATGTGCTTTTCCATTGAACCCATGCTTTGCGTGTATGGCGAATGTGGCGTGCGCCTTGAGGACATTGTTTACATGACGTCGGATGGGCCCCGCTGGTTTGTGCCGCCGTCGGAACGATTGGACGCGCCCTTTGGCGCAAAAGAGATTGAGGCCTTGCCCTAACGGCAGGTCTTAAGACTGCCGACTCCATTGAGTAGGGTCGGCACCAACAGAGAGTGAAAGGACCATGACATGACTTCGATGACCCGCATCCTGCTTGCGGCATCGGCACTGGCGATGACTTCCGCCATGCCTGCCCTTGCAAAGACCTTTGTGTATTGTTCGGAAGCGTCACCCGAGGGGTTTGATCCCGCACCCTACACGGCGGGCAGCACGTTCGATGCGTCGGCGCATCCTGTGTACAACCGTCTGGTCGAGTTCAAGAAAGGCACGACCGAGATCGAGCCCGGTCTGGCTGAAAGCTGGGAAGTGTCCGAGGATGGGCTGGAATACACCTTCAAGCTGCGTCAGGGCGTGAAGTGGCACTCCAACGAAAAATTCACCGCATCGCGCGATTTCAACGCTGATGACGTGATCTTCAGCTTCCAGCGTCAGGCATCGGCCGATCACCCGTGGAACCAGTATATCGCCGGGATCACCTATGAGTATTACAACTCGATGGAGATGCCGTCGCTCATCAAGGATATCGTCAAGGTTGACGATTACACCGTGAAATTCGTGCTGAACCGTCCCGAAGCACCGTTCCTCGCGAATATCGCGATGCCCTTCGCTTCGATCACATCGGCGGAATATGCGTCGGTACTAGAGGCCGCCGGAACGCGCGAAGACCTGAACAACCTGCCGATTGGCACCGGTCCGTTCACCTTTGTTGCCTATCAAAAGGACGCAGTGATCCGCTACGCCAAGAACGCCGAATATTGGGGCACCGCGCCGCTGATCGACGATCTGGTTTTTGCAATCACCCCAGATGCGGCTGTGCGTTTGCAAAAGCTGAAAGCCGGTGAATGCCACCTGATGCCGTTCCCTGCCCCGGCCGATATCGAGGCGATCAAGGCAGACCCGAACCTGAAGGTGGAAGAGCAGGCCGGTCTGAACGTCGGCTATCTGGCCTACAACACCACGATGCCGCCCTTCGACAATGCCAATGTCCGCAAGGCATTGAACATGGCGATGAACAAGCAGGCGATCATCGACGCCGTGTTCCAGGGTGCAGGCCAAGTGGCAAAGAACCCGATCCCGCCGACCATGTGGTCGTATAACGATGCCATCGTTGACGATGCCTATGATCCAGAAGCCGCCAAGGCGATGCTAGAGGCCGAAGGTGTCACCGACCTGTCGATGAAGGTCTGGGCGATGCCGGTGCAGCGCCCGTACATGCCCAACGCCCGCCGGACTGCGGAACTGATCCAAGAGGATTTTGCCAAGGTCGGCGTGACGGTCGAGATCGTGTCCTATGAATGGGGCGAATATCTGGACAAGTCGATGGAAGCGGGCCGTGACGGCGCGGTGATCCTGGGCTGGACCGGTGACAACGGCGATCCGGACAACTTCCTCAGTGTGCTCTTGTCCTGTGCCTCGGCGCAGCCGGGTGGTGCCAACCGCGCCTTCTGGTGCAACGAGGAATTCTCGGCCCTTGTCTCGCAGGCCAAGCAGACTGCAGACGTGGCAGAACGGACGCGGCTCTATGAAGAAGCTCAGGTGGTCTTCAAGGATCAGGCGCCGTGGGCCACGCTGGACCACTCGACGCAATATGTCCCTATGTCGAACAAGGTTTCCGGCTTTGTGATGAGCCCGCTGGGCGACTTTACCTTCGCCACGGTCGACATTGCTGAATAAGAAAACCTTGTGACCAAGCAAGCGGATGCGCGGGGGAAATCCCGCGCATCCGGCATTTGCCAGAGCGCTGGCCCAAGGGTTATTTCATGATCAGATTCATTCTCAGCAAACTGCTGTATCTGGTGCCCACGTTCATCGGCATCACGATCATCGCGTTCGGTTTCGTGCGCATTCTGCCCGGCGATCCGGTTCTGCTGATGGCCGGCGAGCGCGGAATTTCGCCCGAGCGTCATGCCGAATTGTCAGCGCAGCTTGGCTTTGATCGCCCGATCTGGGTGCAGTATTTCGATTTCATGGGGCGGCTGTTCCAGGGTGATCTTGGCAATTCTTTGGTGACCAAGAAACCTGTCATGGCCGAGTTCCTGACTCTGTTCCCGGCAACGGTTGAACTGGGTCTGGTGGCCATCCTGCTTGCCACGATCATCGGGGTGCCTGTGGGCGTGCTGGCCGCTATCAAGCGCGGATCGTGGTTTGATCAGGTGTCGATGACCGCGGCCCTTGTCGGCTTTTCCATGCCGATCTTCTGGTGGGGTCTGCTGTTGATCATCTTCTTTTCCGGCATCCTTGGATGGACCCCGGTGTCCGGGCGCATCTCGCTGATGTATTTCTTTCCCGATGTGACCGGGTTCATGCTGATCGACAGTCTGCTGTCCGGGCAAAAGGGCGCCTTCGCGTCGGCCCTGTCGCATCTGATCTTGCCGTCTGTGGTGCTGGCGACCATCCCGCTTGCGGTGATCGCGCGGCAGACCCGGTCGGCGATGTTGGAAGTCATGGGCGAGGATTATGTCCGCACTGCACGCGCCAAGGGCATGTCGCAATCGCGGGTGGTGGGCGTGCATGCACTGCGCAACGCGATGATCCCCGTCATCACCACCATCGGGTTGCAGATCGGGGTGCTGATGGCCGGCGCGATCCTGACCGAGTCAATCTTTTCGTGGCCGGGGATCGGCAAGTGGATGATCGATTCCATTTCGCGTCGCGATTACCCCGTCGTGCAAAGCGGGCTGCTGCTGATCGCGGGGCTGGTCATGCTGGTCAACCTGCTGGTCGATCTGACCTATGGCCTCATCAACCCGAGGATCCGCCACAAATGACCGAACCTGTCGCAAACCCGCCCGTCGCACGACTGAGCGATGCCGCCATCCGCAGGCAGATGCTGACCGAGTTCTGGTTCTACTTCCGGCAGAACCGCGGAGCGGTCGTTGGGATGTGGGTGTTCCTTGTGCTGGTCTTAGTGGCCGTGTTCGCACAGGTGATCGCACCGCATGACCCGACGCAGCAATACCGTGACGCGTTGCTGGTCCCACCTTTCTGGCAGGAAGGTGGACAGTCGAGCTTTCTGCTGGGGACCGACGCGGTGGGACGGGACATGCTGTCTCGGCTAATCTACGGCGCGCAGTATTCGCTGTTCATCGGCATCGTCGTCGTGGCCATCGCGCTGATCGGGGGCATCTTCGTGGGCCTCTTGGCCGGGTTCTTTGGCGGCTGGGTCGATACGGTGATCATGCGTGTGATGGATGTGATCCTGGCCTTTCCGTCGCTCTTGCTGGCGCTGGTGCTGGTGGCTGTGCTGGGGCCGGGGCTGACCAATGCGATGATCGCCATCGCCATCGTCTATCAGCCGCATTTCGCGCGACTGACGCGCGCCGCCGTGATGGGCGAAAAGGAACGGGAATATGTGACGGCCGCGCGGGTGGCCGGCGCGGGCAAGCTGCGGCTGATGTTCAAGACCATCCTACCCAACTGCCTTGCGCCGCTGATCGTTCAGGCAACGCTGTCCTTTTCTTCGGCCGTGCTGGATTCTGCGGCGCTCGGGTTTCTCGGGATGGGTGCGCAACCGCCCGCATCCGAGTGGGGCACCATGCTGGCCGAGGCGCGCGAGTTCATCCTGCGGGCCTGGTGGGTAGTGACACTACCGGGGTTGGCGATCCTGATATCGGTGCTGGCGATCAACCTGATGGGCGACGGGCTGCGTGATGCCTTGGACCCCAAGCTGAAGCGGAGCTGACATGGCCCTTTTGGAAATCAAGAACCTGACGGTGCGGTTCGACACGTCAAACGGGGCATTTACCGCCGTGGACGGGGTGGATGTGTCGGTGGACGGGCGTGAGGTTCTGGCAATTGTCGGGGAAAGCGGATCGGGAAAGTCAGTGTCGATGCTGGCCGTGATGGGGCTGTTGCCCGACACTGCCACAGTGACCGCCGATGCGATGATCTATGACGGGCGCGACCTGCTGAAGATGAGCGCGGCAGATCGGCAAAAGCTGATCGGACGTGAGATCACGATGATCTTTCAGGAACCCGTCGCCTCGCTGAATCCGTCCTTCACGGTTGGCTTTCAGATCGAAGAAGTGCTGCGTTTCAACATGGGCATGGACCGCCGGGCCGCGCGAAACCGCGCAGTGGAACTGTTCAATGCCGTTGGCATACCCGAGCCAGAGACGAAGCTCGACGCCTATCCTCACCAGATGTCGGGCGGGCAATGCCAGCGGGTGATGATCGCAATGGCGATTGCGTCGAACCCGCGCCTTCTGATCGCCGATGAGCCGACGACGGCGCTGGATGTGACCATCCAGAAACAGATCCTGGACCTGCTGATGGACCTGCAGGTAAAGCACGGCATGGCGCTGATCCTGATCACGCATGACATGGGCGTGGTGGCCGAAACGGCGGACCGGGTGATCGTGCAGTATAAAGGCCGCAAGATGGAAGAGGCCGATGTCCTAAGCCTTTTTGAAAACCCGCAGAACGCCTATACCCGCGCGCTGCTGTCCGCCTTACCCGAGAACGCCAAAGGGGACCGGTTGCCGACGGTGGCCGAGTTCATGGCGGCGGAGGTATTGCTATGACCGTGGTAATCCAAGGCAAGGCGCTGACGCAGGACTATGTGGTAGGCGGTGGCATGTTCACGGCCACCAAGACAGTGCGCGCTGTGAAAGGCGTGGATTTCGCGGTGGAACGGGGCAAAACCTTGGCCATCGTGGGGGAAAGCGGCTCTGGCAAATCCACCCTTGCGCGGATCATCGCATTGATCGACGCGCCGTCCAGCGGCGAGTTGCGGGTGGCGGGCGAGGTGGTAGACATCTCCCGCCAGCGCCTGACGCCGGACATGCGGTCAAAGGTGCAGATGGTGTTCCAGAACCCCTATGGCAGCCTGAATCCCCGTCAGAAGGTGGGGGATGTGCTGATGGAGCCGCTGTTGATCAATACGGCCTTGCCGGCCGCCGAACGGCGCGACCGGGCCGAGGCGATGCTGGCAAAGGTCGGCCTCGCCCCAGAGCATTTCAACCGCTACCCACACATGTTTTCCGGCGGGCAGCGCCAGCGCATCGCGATTGCCCGGGCGCTGATGCTGAACCCTGCCCTGCTGGTGCTGGATGAGCCGGTTTCGGCGCTGGACCTATCGGTGCAAGCACAGGTGTTGAACCTGCTGGCCGATCTGCAGGACGAGTTTGACCTGACCTATGTCTTTGTCAGCCATGACCTTTCAGTAGTGCGCTATATCGCGGATGACGTGTTGGTTCTGAGCAAGGGCATGGCGGTAGAGCAAGGTCCGCGAGAGGCGCTTTTCGCCAATCCGCAGCATCCCTACACACAGCAGCTTTTCGCGGCGACCCCGGTGACCGACATCGCCGCAATCCGCGCGCGTGTGGAACGCCGCAAGGCGGCACTGGTTGGCCCAAGATAAAGCCTCAGCGATAAGCCCCTCTGACGGCTGCCCGAACCGAGCATGCACGGCCGAACCGATGCGCCGAGGACGAAAGGCAACTTTGAACGACCGCCCTGCAACGAAGGGCCCCTTCGGGCCGGAAGCGTAAACAAGGATTTCTCTCGCGCAATTTAACTTTTGCTGCGCCGCCGCATGGCTGCTTTGAGCCCTATGCGGACGGTCGATAGACTTCTTACGCAATCCACGGACGGCCGCTTCCGTTCAAGTCGCTATCTTTCTTGTTCGGGTAGTATCTCTTCTTGTGCAGCATTTCATAGAATAGGATGCCATCGATCCCTCGAACATCCTTCTTCCTGACTGGCGATTTCCAAAGCTGATCAAAATGTGGGGCGAAGTCGCCTTCCGGGTGGCGGTTCCGAAAGTCTTCTATAAATTCAATATCTTGCCCCTCATTCGGAAACAGGACAGCGAAAAACTCCTCAGTAGTTTGAAAATGGTCGTAGGCGCAGTTTTCGGCACCATCGATAATGAGTATTGTTTTCATATGACGCCTCGCCACGGTTTCACGTTAGCCATTACCCTACCACGCGAAGGGGTGCCCTTTCTACGTCCGCAGTGTCCCGCATAGTGGTCACATGCAGCGCGAGATTGCGGCAGCAACGACGAACGTCTGCTTCGGGTGATCCGACCAGGCACCATGGGGCAAGGCCGAACGGGAGGTATGGGCCAGAGCCGCCCTTCCCCACACATAGGACGGAAAGTGGCTCTTTGGCGACCTTCCAGACTGTCGCAATGGCGGCCATTTCTGGGTGCAGTGGCTTACGCCTTCCGCAACACACCAGCAATCCAGGCGTTCAGGACAAAGTCCGTTCACTGGCGCTTCCTTTCTTTTCGGTCACGCATCTCGGCCTGAAGGAAGGTTGCGAAAAGGTCGGCCCGCTGGTTTGCGGCCCCAGCCCCGTAGTGCACGATCGACATTTCTACGGGCATCGGGCGGTATTCTGGCAGCAGGATCTCCAAGGTTCCGTCGTCCAGTCCCTCCTGCGCCAGAAAGCGGGGAACGACGCCAATTCCTGACCCGCCCCGGATCACCGCGACCATCGTTTTGGGATCATTGACCGCAACCTGCGCCTCCAGCGACACAGTTACGTTCCCTTCCGGTCCATGCATCGCAAGCGCGACCGTGGGCCGGATACCAATGATGCAATGCCCTGCCAGCCCGGCAAGGCTTTCAGGGCGTCCCCGCGACACGAGATAGGTCGGGCTTGCAACGATGTCCTGTGGCATGGTCCCAAGGCTGCGGCGGGTAAGGCTGCTATCCTCCAAAGGCCCGATGCGGACGGCAAGGTCGAATCCTCCTGCGATCAGGTCCTCAATCTGATTTGACACAAAAATATCCAACCGGATCCCGGGATAAAGGGCCGCGAACCGGGCAACTGCAGGCCCCACAATGTCGGCGGCAAAGGCGAAGGGCAGGCTAAGGCGCAGCGTGCCAGTCGGCCTTTCGACAAGTGCCTCTACCCCTGCCAGCGTCTCGGCCACGCCAGCCACCATTCGGGCAGCCCCCGTCGCCAGAACCTGCCCGGCGTCGGTCAAACGGCTTTGGCGGGTGGTGCGGATCACCAGCTGCAGGCCAAGGTTTTTCTCCAGCGCGGCGATATGTTCGCTGACAGTTGACGTTGGCAACTGCAGGCGGCGGGCCGCCCCGGCAAAGCTGCCCGTCTGTGCCAGCGCCGCAAAGGTCGCAAGGTGGTTCAGGTTCCGATATATCATGCGGATTTCCGGATAGTATCTTCGCGAATGCAGCCTACCGGCCATCAGTCCGGATGTCATATCCTTTCTCAGATCCCTGAAAGGACAAGACGATGCCGTCATTCCCGTCGCTGTTTCCGATGCCCACCGGCATCAACCGGACTGAACTGACCACCCGCGATCTTATGGCTGCCACCCTTGGTGACCGCATCGATCCCTTTCTTGTCATTTCGCTTTTCGACATGCGCGGTCCGCTGTTTCCACCACATCCACACGCGGGCTTTTCGGTGGCGACCTACATCTTCCCGGAAAGCGAGATCGGCTTCTGGAATCAGGACACGCTGGGAAACCGCAATCTCATACCGCCAGGCGCCATGCACCTGACTGTCGCCGGCGCAGGCGTGATGCATGAGGAAACGGTCACCCGCAGTGGGCGATCGGCATTGGGTTTGCAGATCTGGATCGATCATGCCGAAGGCGACCGCGAGGTGGCCCCCGCTGCTTTGCATCTTGCCGCATCAGATGTGCCGACTTTGGCTCGGGATGGCGTCGTGCGGCGCGTGCTGCTTGGGTCATCAGGCGGGGTGACCTCTCCGCTGACCGCCCCGCTTTCGGCCCGCATCATCGACGTCGAATTGCAGGCCGGGGCCACATTGGAAGAACCCGTGCAAAAGGGCGAAACTTGCTTCGCCGTGATCCGCGCGGGTGAGGTTCAGACCGAAGTTGGAACCGCTGGCCCCGCCACGACTGTGTTCGCCAACGCCCGCCCACTGCGGATGACGGCGCTGACCACCGCGCGACTTACGATCTTTGGCGGTCCGCCCTTGCGCCATACGGTCATTCCCGCCGGGCCCTTTGTCGCCTCGACCGATGCGCAGGCCCGCGCCTTCCGCAATCGCTTTGCAGCAGGGGAAATGGGCCGCCTCACCGCTTTCGATCAGTCCGCGCTTGACTGCGATTTCGACCAGACCGCCAGCAAAACAGGAGCATGACCATGCCTTTCACCCGCATCCTTGCCGCCACCGCCCTTTGCGCCGTGCCCGGTGCAACCTTTTCACAAGAGGCAACTCCGGTCGCCACCAACGGGATCACCTACAACGTACACACCTGGGGCAACCCTGACGCGCCCGCCGTGGTGCTGATGCATGGCTGGATGGGCACGTCGCACACCTGGCGCAAGCTTGCGCCACTGCTGGCCGCCGACCGCTTCGTGATCGTGCCCGATATGCGTGGCTATGGCGCTTCGGACAAGCCCGACACTGGGTATGATGCGGCCACGCTCTCGGCTGATATTCTGGGGGTGATGCAGCATCTACAGGTCGAAAGCGCCCACATCGTCGGCCATGACATGGGGGCGCTCGTGGCCTTTGTTTTCGCCGGAACCTATCCGGACGCCACCCTGAGCATGACTTACCTCGATGAGCCACTGGTCGGCTTTAACCTTGACCAGTTCACCACCTACCGCGAGGAAACCTATGGCGGCTACTGGCACTTTGGCTTCAACACTGCGCCGGGTCTGGCGGAATTGCTAATCGCCGGCAAGGAGCAGGAGTTTGTCGATTATATCGTGCCCCTGATGCATTCTCCGAACCCCGATGCCGTGACGTCCGAGGATCGAAAGATCTACGCCGACAGCCTGCGTGCACCGAACGGCATCGCCGGATCGGCTGGCTGGTATCGCGCCACCTTCGAAACCGCCCGCCAGATGCGCACCATCGGCGAGACGGGGTTCAAAGTCCCCGTCATGGCCTGGGGGGGCGAGTTTGGTGTACCCGTCACCCATGCCCAGTTCGAGGCGATCCCGGGTGAAGAAGCGGGCGGCATCATCCCCGGTGCCGGGCACCTCTTGCCCGAGGAAGTACCAGAAGTACTGGCCAAAGAGTTCGACACCTTTTTCGATGCGGCTGAAGCAAACTAGCGCCCACCGCTCCATCCCAAACTAGGGAGTGATTGGAACGCGAAAAGTGACGAGTCGCACCTGCATGAAACCAACACTCTGCAAAACAGAGGGACTCACGCAAAACTCATGTGAATTCAACGGGGCATACGAGCGGATCAAGCTCCGCTACCGTCACTCTCTCCGGCACGCCAACGAAAGGCCCCGACTTTATCAACAAATCGGCCACGTCCGTTCCTCGTCTGGAGCGGGCGATCAACTTCAAGTCGCAAGAAGTACTGAATGCAGGCGGCGCCGGTTCACCTACCGCCTCACCTCGCCTCTGATGCAAACGGGGCAGATGCTGCCGCTTTTCGTCATGGCACGCTAGTGGCCAAGCAAACTTCGCTCAGCCTTGTTTACCAGCTAACCTATTGACTTTAATGGTACCGACGCCCCGGCTCGAACGGGGGACCCCTAGATCCACAATCTAGTGCTCTAACCAACTGAGCTACGTCGGCACTCGATGGCGCGTTTACCGCCCCCCTTCCCGGAATGCAAGAGGATGATTGCCCTGCCCGGCCCCACCACGCCCCGCGCCGCTGGCGTGACTTGCCACGCCCCGCATCCCGCGTTAGGCGGTGGTTGGGCAACGCGACAAGGGGGCCAGCCATGGGCATCGACAAGCAAAGCGACATCGCCGCCAATATCCAGATCGGACCCACCGATCAGGGCATGGTCCGTATCTATATCGAAGCAGAAGGTGGCGTCGAACTGCCGCTCGACTTTGATCCGGAAGAGGCCGAGGAAATCGCCGAAGAGTTGCGCGCCGCGGCAGAAGTTGCCCGTGGTGTCGGCTCTGCGCCCGCCAAGGGCAAACCAGTAGGCAAACCCGGACGGCGCTAGGCGCTTACCACACGACCCTTGCGCCGGGATCGCGCAACGATTGCAGCCGCAACGCAGCATGGCGCGCAAACTTCTGCATCATCACCTTGCGACGCGCCGGGGCCAAGGGCGTCTCTGGCCCCATGCGCAGGACTTCGGCATCATAAGGGTCCGCCAGGATCAGCCCCGTGCCTTCGGGCAGCAGCTCCACCGGGAAATCCGCATCCACCGCCCAGAAGAACCGATCGCACCATTCCAGATAACCGTGCCATTTCCGGTCTGTCCGATAATCGGCGCGGCCCGATTTGCACTCCACCACCCAGATCTCGCCCTTCGGCCCCACGGCCATCACATCCACCCGCAGACCCGGCGATGGCACCAATTCCTCCACCGTCACGAAATCCATCGCCAGCAAACCCCGGCACACCCCGCGCTGAAGGCGCTGGCCGGGCAACATGGCAAGGGTGTCATTCACCTGATCCATGACCCAAAACATGAACCAATCGTGAACATCTTGCAAGTCCCCCGCCCGCTTCGCCAGCAACCTGTCCATCACCCTTCCGAACTCGCCCCTTGCCCTGCCGCCTTGCCGCGCCTAAGTCTGCTATAGGCGGGTGCTGCTCTTCGCGTGTGAGGCTCTTTTCCAGTGGCCGATAAGCAAACGAATGGGGGCTGGCTCTGACAGGATCCTGGTCCTGTTACCTGGCTCCCACCTGAGACCTCTGGCTCTCGGGAAACCATGCCATCCACGGCTGCTGCGGGCCCGCCACTTCCATCTTATATCGCAGCGAATATCGTCGCCCTTCGGATTTACGTCCGGCACAAAAAAGGGGCGCGATCGCTCGCGCCCCAAGGGTTCGGCACAGAATTGCTTGGGCGTCAGAAACCAAAGACCAGCGACACGCCCAACTTGTTATCGGTGCGGATGGCCCGGTTGTCGTTGTATTCCGTCAGATAGCTGACACGGGTCGACACCGCATCCGTCACGCGGAAATTCACACCCAGATCATTGTTCACTCGCAGCGCCGAATCCGATGACAGAACATCGGTGTCATTGGTCATGAACATGCTGTCATTGATCTTGGCATAGAAGCGCGACGCCGCCAGATAGCCGGTTTCCGTCTCAGAGTTCCGAAGGCCGTCCTCCAGATAGCTCACCCCGATACCGGCCTGCACGCGCCACGTCATATCGGGCGTGTTGATCACCCGGTAGCCGGGGCCAAAGCCCAGAAACCCATCGCGACGCACTTCGCCCGCCGTGCTGGCCAGCCCGTCTGACTCCAACCGCGCCAGAACAAAGCCATAGAAGGCTTGGTCAAAGTAATAGTTGGCATCATAGACCGCCAGCACATCCTCTTTCGTGGCGCCAATGCCATCCTCGGCAAAGTCCACTGCCGCGCCCAGCGTCTGGACGAATCTGCCCTGCGCATATGACAGGCGCACGCCACCCGAAAACTCTTGGCTTTCATTGTTCCCGGTTTTTCCGGAATACCCGATCGACGCGCTGCCCGACAGGCCCGGTCGGCTTTCAGGGCTGCCGAAACGGGCAGCATCCTCGGCGCGTTCCATGTCGTCGTTGACGACCTCGTTAATGTCATCAATGCGGTCATTCACGTCGCGCACCCCGGTGATCGTGGTCTGCGCCAGCGCAGGCACGGCCAGCACCATCGCCATGACCGAGGCACCCGCCACTTTGGTAATGGTCTTCATCTCATGTCCTTTCATGCAAGGCAGCCCGTCAGGGCCGCGAAACTTGTCACGCTGGCAGAGATAACCGTTTGTTTTTATATGGAAATTTAAAATATTCTCATGTCTGACCCAAGAATTTCTCATGTCAGTTGTCCCTTGAATTCATGCACTGCCACCCCACCGCAGAAAGCACGGGCGAATGTGCATTGAATTCAGCGGCTTCTGCCTGTGTCAGACATCGCCCAGCAGATCGGCCACCTCGGCCTGCACCTGCGAAATCGCAGCGCCCAGCGTGGTTCTGGCCACCTCACGCAGCTGTGACTCTACATCATTTCGCCAGACGGCCCAGATTTCCTGCGCAAAACTCGGTGCATCTTCCACCGGGAACAACTGCCCAGCATCCACATAGCTTCGCACAGACCTGGCCGGAACATAGGCAGCAAAGGGCCGCGTCGCGATATAGCGCAGAATCAACGTTCCCAACGCCATCTGAACGTCGGGCAAGGGAAGCTCGGGCAAGGCCTCTTCATGAAAGCGCAAAAAATCCTGCCCCCAATCGGCAAGGATATAGCGTCCCCGCAGATCGCCCAGCTGCGCATCCTCCCACGGCGACACGAGGATCAGTTCATCCTCCATCAGCATTTCGCAATCCAGCCCCGACCGGACCGCCGGGCTATAGGTCAGCGCCGCCTGCAACGTCCCCTCGGCCAACCGCCGCATCAATGCCTCTGGCCCATCCACCTCGCTGCGGATAGCGATGCGCGGCTCTTGCGCGGCCAGCCCGTCCACCCAGCGGAACCCCAGCCGCGACCACAGCGACACCTCGGCTCCGATGGCCAGACTACTGGCCGGGGCCTCTGCCCCGCCCACCTGCATCCGTGCCTGATCCCAACTCCGCAGGATCGCCGCCGCGTGGCGCCGAAACTCTCGTCCCGCCGTGGTGGGCGTCACCCCTGTCTTGCCCCGGTTGAACAGCGGGCGGCCCAATTGCCCCTCCAGCCGGTTGATCCGCAACGACACGGCCGATTGCGTCACCCGCAACCGATCCGCTGCCGCCGCAAAAGACCCGGTGTCAATCACATCCAGAAATGTGCGCAAAAGCTGCATATCCATTGGGAAAGGACCTTCACATCAATCAAAAAGGCCCCCTCCCATCGGGAAAAGGCCTTTCGTTATGCTCACCAGAAAAGGGAGACTGTAAGCCGCCCCTGCGTTAGCGCTGGCCGCGCTTCACATGGGCTGACCGTTGCTCCACACGCACCGGAATCGGCGTCAGGTGCTGGCGCAGCCCACCACGCGGTGTGTCGTCATCTTCGGCCAGTCGTGCCACCGCAATCGCGAACTGCACGCCCGAAAAGATGATGCCGTTGAACACGATCATCATCGCCGCTGCAACAAAGCCAGCAGATGACCCAAGGATCAGATGCTGAAGCCCCGCCACATCCATCCAGATCAATGCACCCAGAAAGACGACGGACAGGGCAAAGCCAATCACGATGCTCTGGATGTAAAGGCGGATGAGTTTCGGCATCGGGCGCTCCTCTTGTTCGATTATAAAGCCTAGCCCCTTACCGCGCCACTTCCAGCCCCAATTTGCCGCAGCCCCGGCAATCGCCCCAAATGCGCGCCTTTCCGCCCGAAAAAGCGTCAGAAGGCCGCAGGCTTCTCCTCGCGTGCCATGTGGTCAAGCACTGCGTTGACGAATTTCGATTCCTTCCCTTCTGGGAAAAAGGCCTTCGCCACGTCGACATATTCGTTGATCACAACCTTGGGCGGGGTCTCCATCGACACAAGTTCCGCCCCAGCCGCCCTGAACAACGCGCGGATCACCGGATCAATGCGGTCGATGGGCCATTTCGCCACCAGCGCGCGGTCGGTCATCTGGTCGATCTTTGCCTGCCAGTTCACCGCGCCATCCACGACCTTGCGGAAATGCGCGGGGTCGCCCTCGGCCATTTCCACATCATCGAACACCTCGCCAAAGCGATGCGACTCGAACTCGCGCACGATCTTTTCCACCGTCTGGCCGCTGCTCTCCATCTGGAACAGGGCCTGCACGGCAAACAGCCGTGACGCCGATTTCATCTGTTTCTTGTCAGGCGCGGTCATGCGCGAAATCCGATCCCCTTGGTCTGGCCGGCCCACTTGCGCGAAAGCGCGATCAGATGCAAGGCCGCCGCCGCCGCGCCACCCCCCTTGTTCTGCCCCGCCGGATCGGCCCGCACCTCGGCCTGCGCCCGGTTTTCCACCGTCAGGATGCCATTGCCGATGGCCGCACCCTGCAACCCCAGCAGGCTGATCGCCCGGCTGGAATCGTTGCAGACCGTGTCGTAATGCGTCGTCTCGCCCCGGATCACGCAGCCCAGCGCGACATAACCATCAAACTTCGCCTGCCGCTCTGCCATAGCAATCGCGGTCGGCACCTCAAGCGCACCAGGCACTTCGACCAGTTCAACCTCGGCCCCACAAGCCGTCGCCGTCGCCCGCGCGCCCGCCACCAAATTGTCGGCGATGTCCTTGTAATAGGGCGCCACCACGATCAGCAGCTTCACCGGCTTGTCAAAGCTGGGCAGCGCCAGCGTGTAATGCGTCTCGGATCCGGCCATCGCTCACACCTCCCGCAAAGGCCGCGTCCCGGCGATGGACAGGCCATAGGCCTCAAGCCCCACCACCTTCGGCGCCGCCGAATTCGTCACCAGCACGATCTCCGACAGCCCCAGCGCCGACAGGATCTGCGCCCCCAGCCCATATTGGCGCAGCGTCTGGGGCGAATGCTCGCCGCCCTCAACCATCTTCATCGCCGTATCGCGCAGCAACACCACCACCCCGCGCCCCTCGGCCGCGATCAGGCGCATCGCGGCGGGCAGGTCGCCTGCCCCACCCACACCCAGCACATCCTCCAGCGGATTAAGCGAATGCACCCGCACCAGAACCGGCGCTTCGCCGGTGAGGTCGCCCTTGGTCAGCACCACATGCTCGGCACCCTGCGTTTCATCGGCGAATATCCGCATCAGCCAATCACCACCATGCACCGATTGCACCGCCTTGACCGCTTTTTCATTCACCAGATTGTCATGCCGCCGCCGATAGGCGATCAGGTCGCTGATCGTGCCGATCTTCAGCCCGTGCCGCTGCGCGAAAGACACCAGATCGGGCAACCGCGCCATGGTGCCGTCATCATTCATGATCTCGCAGATCACGCCCGACGGGTTCAGCCCGGCCAGCCGGCTCACATCCACCGCCGCCTCGGTATGGCCCGCGCGCACCAGCACGCCGCCATCCCGCGCCCGCAGGGGGAACACATGCCCCGGCGTCGCAATATCCGCCGCCCCCTTGGTGGGGTCGATGGCAACCGACACCGTCCGCGCCCGATCCGCCGCCGAAATCCCCGTGGTCACGCCTTCGCGCGCCTCGATCGACAGGGTGAAGGCCGTCTCATGCCTGCTGGAATTTTTGGGGCTCATCAGCGGCAGCCCCAACGCCTCGATCCGCGCTGCCGGCAGCGCCAGACAGATCAGCCCGCGCCCATGGGTGGCCATGAAATTCACCGCCGATGGCGTGCACATCTGCGCCGGGATCACCAGATCCCCCTCATTCTCGCGGTCCTCATGGTCCACCAGAATGAACATCCGCCCGTTGCGGGCATCCTCGATGATCTCCTCGGTTGAAGAGATGGCATCCGAATAGTCGGTCTTGGTCTCGCTCATGCGCGTTACGCCCTTGCAGCTTTGCGCCATGTCCTAGCGCGCGCCGCACCCAAAGGCCAGAGCCGAGCCGTCGCACAGCGACTGTGCGGCCCGCGCAATCCCTGCGCCCTCACGCCCCGAAAAACCGCTCCGCCGTAAGATATCCGGCAAGCCGCCCCGCCGCGCACCAGTCCCGCTCCAGCGCCATGTCGCCCACAAGGATCACGCGGTCCCCCGGCAACGGTCCCAGCGCCGCGCGGATGGCCGCGCCCTGTTCGCGCCACAGCCCCATCAGTTCGGGCGCGGCATGTGCCGCATCGATCACCCCGCCCGCCGCCGCCATCACCGCGCTCGGCGTCAACGGTCGCACCGCCATCGCCAGCCGCCCGCAATCCCGCAGCGACCCCAGCTTTTCCCCACGCGTCATCGGCAGAACCGGCTGCGGCGGCAACAGGCGCAGCGCATTCGACGAAAACAGGAACGCCACAACATCATGCCCCGTGGCGGCGCGCACCGACGCATAGGTCCGGTAATCCAGCCCCAGCTCCGCCGCCCGCTTCACCCGCAGGCGCACCACCTCTATCGGCAGTGTCGGCAAAAGCCGCGCCCGCGCCGCCGTCCAGCAATGCTTGCGCCAGCTGAAACCCGGCTCCAGAGTCGGGCCGCCGTTATGGCCGATCCCTGTCACTGCCCCCATTCCCGCAGCCGCGCGACATAGCGCGCCATCGTATCTACCTCCAGATTGACCCGGTCCCCCACGGCCACCGTGCCCCATGTCGTGGCCTTCTGCGTATGCGGGATGAAGTTTATCCCGAAATCCACCCCCTCCACCTCGTTCACCGTCAGTGAGGTGCCATTCAGCGCGACCGATCCTTTCGGCGCGATGAACCCGGCCAGCGCATGGGGCGCGCGCAGCGTCACCCGTTTGGAATCGCCCTCAGGCGTCACGCGCACCACCTCGGCGATCCCATCGATATGGCCCGATACGATATGCCCGCCCAGCTCATCCCCCACTTTCAGCGCGCGTTCCAGATTGATCCGCTTGCCTGGCATCCAGGTATCGAGATTGGTCTTCGACAGCGACTCCGCGCTGATCTCCACATCGAACCAGCCGCGCGGCGTGCGCCCCAGCGCGATCACCGTCAGGCAGACCCCGTCACAGGCGATCGAGGCCCCGATGTCGATCCCCCCCACATCATAGCCCGTGCCGATCCGCGCGCGCAGATCACCCCGCCGTTCGGTCTCCAGCACCTCGCCGATATCGGTGACAATCCCGGTGAACATGGCACCACTCTCCTTTTGATCTCTGACCCAAGACCTAGCCCCGCCTGCCGCCCTCGGCAATCCGTCCCGCACTGCCCAAATTTTGCCAACTACCGCTGTCAGACTGGTCGACGTAACGATTTCCGCCTATCTTTGTACGGCAGAGCGAGTTCTGGCTGCGCAAGGGGGCCGTCCAGTGGGGCGCAACATGCGAGTATCCGGCGCAGGCCGCAATTTCCTCTTTCTGCAAGGGCCGCATGGCCCTTTCTTTCATCGCCTTGGCGCGATGCTCCGCGCAGCGGGCGCTCAGGTCCATCGCGTCGGCTTCAACCGCGGGGATCAGGCATTCTGGCCTGATCGCGCAACCTATATCCCCTACCAAGGCGCGCCCGATGAATGGTCCGCAACACTCGACGTGCTGCTGGATCGGCTCGGCATCACCGATGTCGTCCTTTACGGCGACACCCGCCCGATCCATGCCGCCGCCGTTGCCGCCGCCCGCGCCCGTGGACTGACCCTGCATGTGTTCGAAGAAGGTTATCTTCGACCCTATTGGGTCACCTATGAACGCGGCGGATCGAACGGTCATTCCCGGCTGATGCGGCTGTCGGTCGATGACATGCGCGCGGCGCTCGCGCGCTCCACCTCGGATCAGCCGGATGCTCCCACTTCCTGGGGTGACATGCGCCAGCACATCTTCTGGGGCGCGCTTTATCACTGGTTCGTCTTTGCAGGCAGCGGCAGCTATCCGAAATTCCGCCCACACCGCACCCTGACCGTGTGGCAAGAGGCCAAGCTACATCTGCGCCGCCTGATCGCCCAGCCCTTCCACCGCTGGGAGCGCATCTTCAAGACCGCCGCGATCCGCCAAAGCGGCCACCCCTTTCACCTCGTCCTGCTGCAACTGGAACATGATGCCAGTTTCCGCACCCATTCCCCCTTCCGCTCCATGACCGAATTCCTCGCCGTGGTGATGGAAGGCTTCGCCGCAGGCGCGCCGCCGCATCATCATCTAGTGTTCAAGGCGCATCCGCTCGAAGATGGCCGGGTGCCCCTGCGCGCCGAAATCAACCGTCTGGCCGCCCTGCATGGCGTGTCCGACCGCGTCCATTTCATCCCCGGCGGCAAGCTTGGCCCGCTTCTTGATCTTGCCCGGTCCGCCGTGACCGTAAACTCCACCGCAGGCCAGCAGGTGCTTTGGCGGGGCCTGCCGCTGCGCACCTTCGGCGAAGCCGTCTATGCCAAACCGGAATTCGTCTCCACCCAGCCGCTGCCGGATTTCTTTTCCCATCCCACCCGCCCGGACCTGCGCGCCTATCGCGATTTCCGGCGCTATCTGCTGGAAACATCGCAGGTTCCCGGAGGCTTCTACTCCGCCCGCGGCCGCCGCGAATTGCTGCGCCACGTCACCGACATGATGCTTTCCAGCGATGATCCGTATGATGCGTTGCGGCTGGGAAACGCGGCGCATCGGCAACAGTTGCACCTCGCGGACTGATTCCCGAACAGAGTGTTTGTCAAAATCCCCCATCCTCCTGTAGGCTTACAGGCAAAACTTGAGGCAAACTCCACTTAAGGAGCCCGAGCAGTGAGAATGTCAGTATCCAAAGGGGCGAGGGCCGCGGCCCTTGTCCTACTCGTTGGCGCGGTTGCCGCATGCGGCCTTCCGCGCAGCGGCCCGAACAAGAAAGAGATCTTCGCAGGCTCCGTCCTGCGCGAGGGCGATGCGTTTGTCGTCACGGTGAACAGCCGCGTCACGCGGGCGACCGCGGTGACCCCCTCTCTCGGTTTCTCCGGCAGTTTCCTGTCGGCAGGGCCGATCGGATCGGATGTGATTTCCGCCGGCGACCGCTTGACTGTCACCGTTTACGAAAACGTAAAAGATGATCCGCTTCTCGGCAATTCCGGGCAACGCCTATCGCAACTCACCGAATTGCAGGTCGATGGCGAAGGGTTCATCTTCATCCCATACGCGGGTCGCGTGCGCGCCGCCGGGGCGTCGCCCGAAGATCTGCGCATCGAGATCGCCAAGAAGCTCGATCCCCAGACTCCGGACCCGCAGGTCATCGTTCAGCGCGTGGCAGGCGATGGATCGACCGTCACCATTTCGGGCTCAGCCGGGGCGCAGGGCGTCTATCCGATCGAACGGCCCACCCGGACCCTGTCGTCGATGGTGGCCCGCGCCGGTGGCGTGACCATCGACCCGGAAACCGCCATTGTCCGCGTCACCCGCAATGGCCAGACTGGCAAGGTCTGGTTGCTCGATCTTTACGAAAACCCGCAACTCGACATCGCCCTGCGCGCAGGCGACCAGATCGTGATCGAAGAAGACACCCGCGCCTTCGTCGCCATGGGGGCCACCGGGGCACAGAACCGCGTGCCGTTTGAAAGCCAGAACCTGTCTGCGATCGAGGCGTTGGCCATTGTCGGCGGCCTGAACACCAGCCTTGCCGATCCGACCGGTGTCTTCGTGTTCCGCAACGAACCGGCTGAAATTGCCAATTCCGTTCTGGGTCGCCAGGATCTGACAGGCGCGCAGCGGATGATCTATGTCCTTGATCTCACACAGCCCACCGGCATGTTCGAGGCGCGCGATTTCCTCATCCGCGATGGCGATACGGTCTACGTGACCGAAGCGCCCTATGTGCAGTGGCAGAAAACGATCGGCGCGATCACCGGTACGGCCTCGGCGGCCGACTCGCTTGCCAGCGCCAGCGGCAACTGATCTGCCATGGCCGGTCCGGCCAGCGACAGCGAACCCACCGCCGGGGGCATTCCCCGGCGGCTTCGCTTTCTGAACGGCGGTTTCCTGAACCCCGCGCTGCGTCGCATCCTTGCCGCCGCCGGGCACGACCTGATCCCCGGACTGCCCCGTCCCGGCGAAGGCGTGGTCGTCTGGGGCCAGTCGCCAACCGCCCGGCGGGGAGAGGCGATCGCCGCCCGCCGCGGCGCGCCCCTGATCCGCATCGAGGATGCCTTTCTTCGGTCGCTCCGCCCCGGCCGTCAGGGCGATGCGCCGCTTGGCTTGCTGATCGATCCAGTCGGCCTGCACTTCGATGCCCGCACACCGTCGCGTATTGAACAGATCCTTGCCACCAACCCGTTGGATGATTCGAACATCCTGACCCGTGCAAAGGACGGTATCGCCCGCCTCGTCGCCGGGGACCTGTCCAAATACAACATCCACGATCTCGGCATTGCGCCGCCACCACCGGGCTATGTGCTGTTGATCGACCAGACGCGCAACGACGCCTCGATCCGTTTTTCCGGTGCCTCGGCGACCACGTTCCAGACTATGCTTGCCACCGCGATGGAGGATCATCCCGGCGCGCGCATCCTGATCAAGACGCATCCCGAAACCCGGCTTGGCCTGCGCCCGGGGCATTTCGACCCCGCCGTCCTGCCCGCCTCGGTCACCTTGATCACCGATGCCGTCTCGCCTTGGACATTGCTCGAAGGCGCCATCGCCGTCTACACCGTCTCCTCGCAGATGGGGTTTGAGGCGATCCTCGCCGGGCACCGCCCGCGTGTCTTTGGTCAGCCCTTTTATGCCGGCTGGGGGCTGACGCAGGATGAACAGCCCATTCCCCGCCGCCGCCGCACCCTGACCCGTGCTCAGCTTTTCGCGGGGGCGATGATCCTCGCGCCCACCTGGTTTGATCCCTGCCGTATCCGCCTGTGCAGCTTTGAAGAGGCGGTGGATCAACTGGAGGCCGATACCCGCTGCTGGCGTGCGGACCGTTCCGGTCATGTCGCGCTCGGCATGCGGCTGTGGAAACGCCGTCACCTGCAACAGACCTTTGGCCGCCATCGCCCGGTGATCTTTGCCGATACCCCCGCGCGGGCCGCCAGTCTTGCACAAAAGACAGGGCGCAGCGTGATCGTCTGGGCGAGCAAAGCCCCTGATCCCGTCCCGCCCGACCTCCACCTGATCTGCGTCGAAGACGGCTTTCTCCGTTCGCGCGGGCTTGGCGCGGAACTCGTTCCGCCCCTTTCGCTTGTGACTGACGACCTCGGCATTTACTATGATCCGACTGGTGAAAGCCGCCTTGAACGCCTGATCCTTGCCCCCGTCCCCCCCGGCGGCATCGCCCGTGCCGAACGGCTGATTGCCCGCATCGCCGCACTGGGCCTGTCGAAATACAACCTCGCCGCCGCGCCCCTGCCCGATCTGCCGCCCGGCCACCGCATCCTTGTACCGGGGCAGGTCGAGGATGACGCCTCTATCCGCCTTGGCGCGGGCGATATCCGCACCAACCGTGGATTGCTGGAGGCCGTGCGCGCCGCCAACCCGAAGGCGGTGGTCGTCTACAAACCTCACCCTGATGTCGAGGCGGGTCTTCGCCCCGGCGCGATCCCAGCCGCCGATCTTGCCATGCTCGCGGATATCACGCTGCATCGCGCCGATCCGCTCGCCCTCATCGCCGCCTGCGATGAGGTCTGGACGATCACCTCCACCCTCGGGTTCGAGGCGCTTTTGCGCAGCAAACCCGTCACCACGCTGGGCGCACCCTTTTATGCGGGCTGGGGTCTGACCCGCGACCTTGGCCCTATCCCTCAGCGCCGCCTGCGCCGTCCGGATGGCAGCCTTCAACCGCGCCCGACGCTTGCCGCGCTGGTCCATGCCGCGCTCATCGCTTACCCGCGCTATTTCGACCCGGTCACCCGCCGCCCCTGCCCGCCCGAAGTGGCAGTGGATCGTCTGGCACATGGCCATGGCCCAACGACAGGCCCGCTCAATCGCGGCCTTTCCAAGCTTCAGGGCCTTTTTGCAGGCCAAGCCCATCTCTGGCGCAGATAGCATCAATAAATATAGCGAATCTGTTCCATCCAGAACCGTTCCGTCCGCTTCAGCCCCTGCGTGATCTGGTCCAACGCCACCACATCCAGCATGACGCGGCGATGCATCAACCCGGCATGGCGCTCAAACAGATCGGCGATTGTCGCGCGCAGGCGGCGGCCCTTTTCCGTCAGCTTCACCCGTACTGACCGGCGGTCCACATCCGACCGCTGATGATGTATGTAGCCCGCCTCAACCAGCTTCTTCAGATTGTAGCTGACATTCGACCCTTGATAGTAGCCGCGGCTTTTCAACTCGCCTGCGCTGACCTCATTCTCGGCGATATTGAACAGCAGCAAACCCTGAACCGGGTTCACGTCTACAATACCCAGCCGCTCGAATTCATCCTTGATCACATCCAAAAGCAGCCTGTGCAGCCGCTCCACCAGCCCCAGCATATCCAGATACCCGGCGTGAAAGGCCCGGTCAGACCCGTCAAGCACCGCTTCCTGCACTGTCATCACCAACCTCCATCAATCGTGACGAAGGACAGATTCGGTGAAAATCGCCAATATCCGGTAAAGGCGGATCAAGGGCTCAGGGTCAGGGCTTGCGCACCATCCGCGTCCGGGCAAAGGCGGCAATCTCGGCCAGCAACGGGGCGATCTCGGCGGGCGCCGGCCCCTGCCCCAAAATCCACGCCATCAGATCCTGATCATTCTCTTCCAGCAGGCGGTCATAGACCGCCAACCGGGGTTCATCGAGCCCCGCAAGATGCGCATCCGCCCATGGCCCCAAAACCAGATCCATCTCCTTGGTGCCGCGCCGCCAACTGCGCATCGCCATGCGCTTCAGCCGCGCCTCTGCCGTTTCCATCATGTTCGCCCTGCTTCCAGATCGGCCCGCAACCGGCTCTCCAATTCTCCCATCCGGCCAACAAGCGCAAGCATCTCCGCCCGCATCTGCGCCAGTTCACCCATCACCTGACGCGCTTCCTGAGGCAGCGGCCCGCCAGTGGGTGGCGCCTGCGTTGACCCGCCCTCGCCCGTCATCAACCATCGCAGCGACACACCCAGCATACCTGACACCATCTGCAATTGGTTCGCGCGCGGCTCACGCTGATCGGATTCCCATGCGTCAACCAACGGCCGCCGCACGCCAAGCCTCCGCGCCAGACCGGGCACGGTCAGCCCCGCCGCCTCACGCGCATGGGTTAATCTGTCACCAAAGGTCGCCACGTCATCTGTGTAGGCCAGCATCTCACCTTGTTCCGCCATCTTGCCTCTCCTTCTTCTGATATCGCTTGATTGCAGGGGGGGCCGACCCTAAGACCTTGCTCGGAAAAAGACAAACCCTTCCGCCCAAGAGGTTCCCGATCATGGCCTTCCTGTCCGACACGCTTGCCCGTGTTAAGCCTTCGCCGACCATCGCCGTCACCAACAAGGCGCGTGAACTGGCGGCATCGGGCCGCGATATCATCGGTCTGGGCGCGGGCGAGCCGGATTTTGACACGCCGCAGAACATCAAGGACGCTGCCAAGCGCGCCATTGATGCAGGCAAGACGAAGTACACCGCCGTGGACGGCATCCCCGAACTTAAGGCCGCGATCTGCACAAAGTTCCTGCGCGAAAACGGGCTGACCTACACGCCTGCGCAGGTGACGGTCGGCACGGGCGGCAAGCAGATTCTGTATAACGCCTTGATGGCCACGCTGAACCCCGGCGATGAAGTGATCATCCCCGCCCCCTACTGGGTCAGCTATCCCGATATGGTCATGCTGGCGGGCGGCACCCCCGTGCCGGTCGTGGCCGGGATCGACACGCAGTTCAAACTGACCCCTGCCCAGTTGGAAGCCGCAATCACGCCCAAAACCAAATGGTTCATCTTCAACTCCCCCTCAAACCCCACCGGGGCGGGCTATACCCGCGATGAGCTGAAGGCGCTGACCGACGTTCTGATGCGTCACCCGCAGGTCTGGGTGATGTCGGATGACATGTATGAACACCTCGTTTTCGACGATTTCGAATTCTGCAGCCCGGCGGAAATCGAACCCGGCCTTTATGACCGTACCCTTACCTGCAACGGCGTGTCCAAGGCCTATGCCATGACCGGCTGGCGCATTGGCTATGCGGCCGGCCCTGTCGCGCTGATCAAGGCGATGGGGACCATTCAGTCGCAATCCACCTCCAACCCTTCCTCGGTTGCCCAATACGCCGCGCTTGAGGCATTGACCGGCCCGCAGGATTTCCTTGCCGACAATCGCGCCCTGTTCCAGCGCCGCCGCGACCTTGTGGTCTCGATGCTCAATCAGGCCAAGGGCATCACCTGCCCCAATCCAGAAGGCGCTTTCTACGTCTATCCCGACATCTCCGGCTGCATCGGCAAGGCCACCCCCGCGGGTAAGGTGATCACCAATGATGAGGTTTTCGCCGACGCCCTTCTGGAAGAAACCGGTGTCGCCGTCGTCTTTGGCGCTGCCTTCGGACTTTCCCCAAACTTCCGTGTCAGTTACGCTACGGCAGACGCGGTACTGGCCGAGGCCTGCACCCGCATCCAGAAGTTCTGCGCGGCACTGGTCTAGGGGGCACAGGAATGGCGGGCGATCTGCCGGATTATTACTTCCGCATCCGTGAAAACGGTGCCGTCCTGTTCAAGGTGGATACCGAGAACCGGCAGCGCCGCATCGAATTGGATGAGATCGCCACGATCAACCTGCGCAATGGCAACATCAAACCCCACGGCGACCATGTCCTGACGGATGAGGAAACCACCTTGATCCGCGACTGGATGGAACGCCGCAGCGCGCAACTTGCCCGGCGCGACATTGACGATATCCACCGCGCCGTCGATCACCTGAACCTTACCGCGCAATGGGTGCAGTCGCGCGCCTCGGATGCCGAACTTGATGAGGTGACCGATGCTCTGCTTCTGGCCATGCACGACCTGCGCACTGTGCTGATCAAACGCAAGGCTGACCGTTTGCTGAAAGGTGCCAAGGCAGCGGAATAACCGGACTCAGGCCGCGATCTGCGCCGCGAATTCCATCCGCCGGAACCGCGCCCAGAACCGCCACATCAGCGCCGCCGCCGCTACTGTCAGCCCCACGACCAGCCCAAGCCACAGCCCCACCGCTCCCATTCCCAGCGGGAAAGCAAGCGCATAGCTGACCGGGATCCCGATCAGCCAATAGCTGACCGCGGCCAGAACCATCGGCACCTTGGTATCCTGCACGCCGCGCAGCAGGCCCAGCGCGATCACCTGCATCGCATCGGCCAACTGGAACAGCGCTGCCAAGGCCAGCAGCACCGTGCCAAAGGCCACGATCTGCGCGCTTTCCGGTTTGGCCATGTCCAGAAACAGCGCGATAATGGGCTCCGGCATGGTCAGGAAAACCACTACCATCGCCACGCCAAACACCGCCGACAGCGCGATCCCCACCAGCGCCCCGTCGCGCATCCCGATCCTATCGCTGGTGCCATCGGCATGGGCGGTGCGGATCGTCACCGCATTGGACAGGCCCAGATGCACCATGAATGCCAGCGCCGCCACTTCCATCGCGATCCCATGCGCGGCCAGTTCCACCGTGCCGATCCAGCCCATCATCAAGGCGCTCGCCTGAAAAAGCCCGCTTTCGGCCAGCCCGGTGATCCCGATGGGCCAGCCCAGCCGGAACACCCGCCCCATAGCCACCCAATCCGCCCGCCAGAACCGCTGCCACAGCCGGAACCGCCGCAATTCCGGCAACCAGCCGGCATAGATTCCCAAGGCCAAGACGCTCGCCACCTGCACCAACAGCGTCGCCAGCGCCGCGCCAACCACACCCAGTTCCGGCGCACCCCAATTTCCGAAAATGAACACCCAGTTTATCAGCACATTCAGCCCGACCGCCCCCAGCGTGACCCAAAGCACCACCTGCGTCCGCCCGAGCGCGGCCAGATAGCTCTTCAGCGCCATCACCATCAGCGCGGGGATCATCCCCAACCCCGCCACGCGCAGATAATCTTGCCCCAGCGCCGCCACTTCCGTTTGCTGCCCCAACGCGAGCAAGATCGACCCCGACCACCAGAACAGCGGATAGCACCCAGCCCCGAACAAGATCGACAGCCACAACCCCATTCGCGTGTCGCGGCGCACCTGCGTCTCGTCCCCCTCCGCCACAGCGGCGGCCACCATCGGCATCACCGCCTGCGCAAAGCCGGACCCCAGAATGAAAATGACGAAAAAGCTTGACGCGCCCAGCACCGTGGCGGCCAATTCGGTGACCCCATACCAGCCCATCATCACCGTATCGGCCACATGCAGCGCCATCTGCGCCAGATGGCTGCCAACTAACGGCAGGCCCAGCGCAAGCGTCGCCCGCGCATGTCCTGTATGGGTCATGGGTTGAGTCATGTCCCCCGCTTACCCCCGCCGGGTGACACGGACAAGACATCAACCACGCCGCAGCGCAGCGCAAGTGGCGGTGGGGCAAGCGTTTTCTGACGCGAGACAAACGCGCCGGAAAATGCGTCATTTTCCGCCTCTGCCCTCAGACCAACGCACCCAGCATCCCCAAGGCCAGCGCCGCGATCACCGCCCCCGCCGCCAGTTCCAGCACCGGCATCAGCCGCCAGATCCGCGCCTCGCCCAACCCCGCCAGCGCCCCCTCGCGCGACCAGACCGCCAGCACCGCCACACCGATGGTCACCACCGCCACGCCCAGCCCCATTGCAAAGGCCCCGGCCACGCCGGCCGCACCGATGCCCAACTGAAAGGTCAGGATCAGCAGGAACAGCGCTCCCGAACAGGGGCGCACCGCCACACTGGCAATCAGCGCCGCGGTATCGCGCCACCCGGTCAGCCGCGCCACCTCTTCCACCGTGGGGCCATGGGCATGGCCACAGCCGCAATCTGGCCCGTGGTCGTGGTGTTTGTGGCCATGGTCATGGTGATGGTGATCATGGTGGTGATGGTCGTGGTCGCTGCCCTTCTCCGCATCGGCCTGCACCCCACGCCATACCCCGCGCGCCCCGCGCCAGACCAGCCAGAACCCGATCCCCGCAATCGCCGCCCAACTGGCCATGGCCAGCCCGCCCTCGGCCAGCCCGACCATCCGCTCTCGCGTCCAGCCCAGAGCCAGCACACCCGCATAGACCAGAGCCACCGCCACCCCCGCCTGCGCCAGAGATGAGGCCAGCGCCACCCCCGCCAGCGGCCCCAGCCGCACCCGCCGCGCCACGCCATAGCCGCCAATCAGGAACTTGCCATGCCCCGGTCCCGCCGCATGGGCCAACCCGTAAAGGAAACAGACCGACAGCAACCCTGCCCAGGCCGCAGGCTCGCCCGCCTTCACCGCCCGAACGGCGCCCGCCAGCGGGGCCTGCAAGCTGCGCTGTACTTCCGCCGCCCATCGCCCCAGCATCTCCAGCCCGCCCAGCGCCCAGACCAGCGCCAGCGCCGCCGCCACGCCGACCCCTGCCAGAATCACGGCGCGCCGCATGTCACCCGAACCTCCTGCGCAAACAGCGCCCCCACTTCGGGAAAGCCCATTTCCACATCCACATCCGCCGGAATTTCGGCCAAGGCCGCCTGCATCTCGCGCTGCGCCTCGTTCAATTCGGGCGTGATGATTTCTGTCTCACAGCCCTCTGCCACGATCTCGCGGATCGTGTATTCCGTGTAATAGGTGGGGTCATAATTCTTCACCACCAACAGCCCCGCCACAGGCTCGGCCAGATCGCGGATGTGGGAAGATATGATCTGCCCCCCCTCATAGCGCGCCACCCCGTCGCGCGGCCCGGACAATTCCACCGCGCGCTCTCCCGCAAAGGCATAGGTATCGCCCGGAAATCCCGGCTCCCAAGCCATATCGAACCCCTGCAAGGCCGCCGTCTCGGCCTCGGTCAGCACGCCATCGGCATCCGGGTCCAGCCCGCGCTCGGTGATCAGCACCAGCGAAAAGAACGGATCATAGGTCCAGGTCACGCGCAGCGCCGCCGCGCGCCCCGTCTCATCCCGGATCACTTCCAGCGCGGTCTCCATAAACACATGCGGATGCGCGCCCGCAGGCCCGCCCAGCGCCATCAGCGCCACAACCGCAATTGTCCACCGCATCCGACCCCCTCCAGCCAGCCTGCCGCCAGAGTTAGGCTCCCTCCCCCGCGCCTGCAACCACCCTCAGCGGCGGATTGCCGGATGGGTCGCCGCATCAAGGATATGCCCCGCCCCATGGATCACCTGACTGGCCGCCCCCACGATCAGCGGATCAGGCATCCCGATCACCTCCCAATCCTTTTCCGGATAATCCACCGTCGACAGGAAATGGCGCAAGCAGTTCAACCGCGCGCGCTTCTTGTCATCCGATTTCACGATCACCCAAGGCGCATCCGCTGTGTCCGTATAGAAGAACATCGCCTCCTTCGCCTCGGTATAGTCATCCCACTTGTCCAGGCTCGCCTTGTCGATGGGCGACAACTTCCAGCGTTTCAGCGGGTCCGTCTCACGCTCGATGAAGCGCCGCCGCTGCTCCTCGCGGCTGACCGAGAACCAGTATTTCCGCAACCGCACGCCCGACCGGACCAGCATCCGCTCCAGCTCCGGCACCTGCCGCATGAATTCCAGATACTCCGACGGGGAACAGAACCCCATCACCCGCTCCACCCCGGCGCGGTTGTACCAACTGCGGTCGTACAGCACCATTTCCCCTGCTGTCGGCAAATGCGCGATATAGCGTTGAAAGAACCACTCGCCCTTTTCCTTTTCCGTGGGCTTGGTCAGCGCCACCACACGCGCATAGCGCGGGTTCAGATGCTCCATGAACCGCTTGATCGTGCCGCCCTTGCCCGCCGCATCGCGCCCCTCGAACAGGATCACGAACTTCTCGCCCGTCTCCTGCGCCCAGATCTGCAGCTTTAGCAATTCGGCCTGCAACCGGGACTTTTCTTCCTCATAGGTTCGCCGCCCAAGAGCGCGGCCATAAGGATAAACCCCGCCCTCAAAGGCCGCGCGGATCGCGTCCGCGTCCACCTTTGGGTATTGCGTGGGTCCATGCGGCCGATCCTCGATCATGTCCACTGCCGCAGCTGCCGGCTGCGCGGTGTCGGTTGCTGTCTTGCTGTCGCCGTCCATCGCATGCCTCCGGTTCAGGATCATCCGCCCAGCATGCCACAAGAGCAGCACCCGCGCCTTGATCCCTGTCAAAAACGGCCCCGAATGCCCCTTTTTTATCCGCAAGGCCCGGCATAGGGTCGGGCTGAGACAGGCTTCCAGAGGTTTTCCGATGATCACGCTGCACGGCGTCTACCGCTCCCGCGCCACCCGTCCGCTCTGGCTGCTTCTGGAAAGCGGCACGCCCTTCACTCATGTTCCGGTGATTCAGGCCTATCGCCTGCCCGATCCCCACGCGCCAGATGCGCCGCTGAACACCGCCTCGCCCGACTTCCAGCAGATCAACCCGCAAGGCCAGATCCCCGCAATGCAGGATGGCGACCTGATCCTGACCGAAAGCCTCGCCATCGCGCTCTACCTCGCCCGTCGATACGGCGGGGCACTTGGCCCACAGGATGATGCGGAAGGCGCACTGATGGAACAATGGGCGCTCTTTGCCGCGACCGCCGTTGAAACCCCCGCGCTGGAAATCCTGCAAGCCCCGGCTGGAGCGACGGGCGAAGCGATCCTCAACGTCGCGTCGGAAAAACTGCGCCGCCCGCTGACGCGGCTGAACACCCATCTGCAGGGGCGCGACTGGCTGGTCGGCAACCGCTTCACCGTGGCCGACATCAACACCGCCGAATGCCTGCGCTATGCGCAAGGCCATGCCGCGCTGATCGCCGAATTCCCCGACGTAAAACGCTGGCTGGAAGCCGCACAATCCCGACCCGCCTTCCAGAAGCTTTGGGCCGCGCGTATGGCCGAACCGGCCTAAGCAAAGGGGCGCATCGCGCCCCCCCGCAGCACCCTATTCTGCACGGGCGCGCCGAGTGGACCCGATAGCATGGGTATTTTTTCCAAGGTGAAAGGGCGGGCCGTCATCCCCCTCCCACTTTCTTCAAGGGGGAGGGGTCGGCGGTGATGGTAGTCCCCGTCAGACGTAATTCCGCCAATCGTGCTGTTCCTTGAACCCCAACACCTCGCGGATCTTGCGGTTGGACAGCAGCCCCTCATGCGGGCCCACAGCGCGCGACAGCGGCACATTTGGGAAGAACCGCGCCAGCAATTCGGGATTGGTCTGCGGCACGGCGTTGCTGTCATTGGCCGCGTTGAACACCTGCCAACCCAACCCATCCTTATGCAGCGCCAGATCGACGATCTGCCCCAGATCGCGCGCATCGATATAGGAGAAGGTGATCCGCCGCCGCAGCCCCGGATCATCCTTCAGCGGCGGGAACAGCGTCGCGTACTCCTGCGGCTCGATCACATTGCCGATCCGCAGAGCATAGATGTCAAAGCCCGACCGGCGCTGGAAACTGCGCGCCGTCACCTCGTTCACCTTCTTGGACATGCCATAGCTGTCCATCGGGTCGATGTCGTAATCCTCTTCCAGAGGCAGCACCTTGGGATCGACCACGCCTTCGCTGAAGCAAACGCCATAAGTCGTCTCGCTCGACGCGATGATGATCTTCCGGATGCCCAGCTTCACCGCCGCCTCGATCACGTTGTAAGTGCCGATGGTGTTCACCCGATAGGTCTCGGTATCCGGCGTCATCATCAAGCGCGGGATGGCCGCGAAATGCACCACGGCGTCAAAGGGCTTGGCGGCACCATCTTCCAGCTCGTCATAGCCCGCATGGCCCGACATGACCGAAAACATCTGCCCCGCATCGGTGATGTCGGCGATGAAATCATGCACCCCGGGATGGCCCAGCGGCACCCGGTCCACATTCACCACCCGATGTCCCCGCTCGGCCAGATAGGCCACCACATGCTTGCCCGCCTTGCCCGATCCGCCCGTGAACAGAACCCGCATCCGCATCCCCCATTTGAATTTTGTCTACTGTAGTGTATACTGCATCACACATTCTTCAAGGGAGCCGCCCATGACCCGCCTCGCCACCCCCAATATCTGCACCATGACCGAGTTGCGCGAGCCGCAAAAGGTGTTTGACCGCGCCAACGGCCAGCCCGTCGCCATCCTCAAGAACTCCGCCCTCGTCGGCTACCTCGTCCCGGTCGAAGCGGTTGAGACGGCCGAACACCGCGTGGCAACTTTGGAGGAGGTGATGGAAAGCCTCAACCGTCGCCGTGACATCAACCAGCCCGTTCTCGATTACCTGCGTGACAAATGACTTTCATCCTGTTGAGTACCGAGTTGGTGGAGCGTATCCACGATGCCATCCTAAACCCCGGCGAAATCCCTGGTCGGGCGGGCGACAAATCCCTTGAAGGCGCGCTCGCCCGCGTGGACAACCGCCTCACCTATGGCATGATCCAAGATGCCTTCGATCTGGCCGCTGCTTCTGCCATCGCCATCGCGCAAGGTCACTGCTTCAACGATGGCAACAAGCGCACCGCCCATCAATCTATGGACGTCTGCCTCGATCTGAACGGCATCCAGATCACCTGGAGCCATGAAGACGTGGGCCAAGCCATCATCCGCGCCGCCCAGCGCCTGATGGACGAAGGCGAACTTGCCCTCTGGCTGCGCCAACGGGCCGGGGCGGCGTGAAAACCCCACATCTTGCGCCCATCCCCCCCATGATGCTCTAATCCCGCCCCACAGCCGCATAACCAAGAATCGAGCAATCCATGGCCAATGACCTCCTCTCCTCCGGGGACCAGTCCTACAACGCCTCCTCCATCGAGGTGCTCGAAGGTCTGGAACCCGTCCGCAAACGCCCCGGCATGTATATCGGCGGCACCGATGAACGCGCCTTGCACCACCTTGTGGCCGAAATCCTAGACAACTCGATGGACGAGGCAGTGGCAGGCCATGCCACCCGGATCGAGGTTGAGCTTCACGCTGATTACGCCGTCACCATCCGCGACAACGGCCGCGGCATCCCCATCGACCCCCACCCGAAATTCCCCGGCAAATCCGCGCTGGAGGTGATCCTCTGCACCCTGCACGCAGGCGGCAAATTCGGCGGCGATGCCTATGCCACCTCCGGCGGTCTGCACGGCGTCGGCGCGTCTGTCGTGAACGCGCTCTCCGATCACATGCGGGTCGAGGTCGCGCGCAACCGCGAGCTGTTCGTGCAGGAATTCTCGCGGGGTATCCCGCAGGGCCCGGTCACCAAGATCGGCCCCGCCCCCAACCGCCGCGGCACCTCCGTCACCTTCCATGCCGACCATGAAATCTTCGGCTCGCAAACCTTCAAACCCGCCCGCCTGCTCAAGATGGTCCGGTCGAAGGCCTATCTCTTCTCCGGCGTGGAAATCCGCTGGAAATCCGCCATCAACGACGGCGAAACCCCGTTGGAGGCCGTGTTCCACTTCCCCGGCGGGCTGGCCGATTACCTGTCGGACCAGCTCACCAAAACCTCCACCTATGCCGACCGCCCCTTCGCCGGAAAGGTCAGCTTCACCGAGAAGTACAACGTCCCCGGCTCCGTCGAATGGGCCATCAACTGGACCCCCGCCCGCGACGGCTTCATCCAATCCTACTGCAACACTGTCCCCACCCCCGAAGGCGGCACGCATGAGGGGGGCTTCTGGGCCGCCATCCTCAAGGGCATCCGCGCCTATGGCGAACTGGTCAAGAACCGCAAGGCAGAGCTGATCACCCGCGACGACCTGCTCACCGGCGGCTGCGCGCTGGTGTCCTGTTTCATCCGCGAACCGCAATTCGTGGGCCAGACCAAGGACCGCCTCGCCACCGAGGAAGCCGCCAAATGGGTCGAAGGCGCGGTCCGCGACCATTTCGACAACTGGCTGGCCAATGACACCAAATCCGCCGGCGCCATCCTCGATTTCCTCGTCCTGCGCGCCGAAGAACGCCTCCGCCGCCGCATGGAAAAGGAAACCGCCCGCAAGACGGCGACCAAGAAACTGCGCCTGCCCGGCAAACTTACCGACTGCACCTCGAAAACCCGCGAAGGGACGGAGCTTTTCATCGTCGAAGGTGACAGCGCCGGCGGCTCCGCCAAAGGCGCACGCTCGCGCGAGACACAGGCCCTGCTGCCGCTGAAGGGCAAGATCCTCAACGTCCTCGGCGCGGCCTCCGCCAAACTGCATGACAACTCTGAAATCCGCGACATCTGCGAAGCCCTCGGCGTGCAGATGGGCACCAAGTTCAAGGTCGACGACCTGCGCTACGAAAAGATCATCATCATGACCGACGCCGATGTCGACGGCGCGCATATTGCCAGCCTGCTGATGACCTTCTTCTTCACCCAGATGCGCCCGCTGATCGACAAGGGCCACCTCTACCTCGCCTGCCCCCCCCTCTACCGCCTGACCCAAGGCGCAAAGCGGCTTTATGTGGCGTCAGATGCGGAGAAAGAGGAATGGCTGGCCAAAGGCCTCGGCGGCAAGGGCAAGATCGACGTGCAGCGCTTCAAGGGCCTGGGCGAGATGGACGCCAAGGACCTGAAAGACACCACGATGGACCCGGCCAGCCGCAAACTGATCCGCGTGAGCATTGATGAAGACGAGCCGGGCATGACCGGCGACCTGGTGGAACGCCTGATGGGCAAGAAGCCGGAATTGCGCTTCCAGTATATCCAGGAAAATGCGCGGTTTGTGGAGGAGTTGGATGTGTGAGGGAGAAATTAGCTCTGGCTTGACAGCGTTCCAGAAATTAGAGCCGTGATTGCATCTATTTTCTGCCTATCACGATCAGGGTCGGCCACTTGTAGATACTCGGACACAGAAAACTGGTCTCCTCGCTTCCTGTTTTGTGGAGGCTCAAGCGCTTCTATCAAGATTGCCTCGAGAGTCGAAACGACAATCTCGAAGTTATTTGCAGCAAGCTTCACATCAGCAAGTTTACCGTTTTCATCAACAGACTTTAACCCAAACCATGAAAACCGATCCCAGCGGCCATTTAGCCGATCTTTAGTGTGTTCGTAGAGACGCTGCCCCATCGGGCGATCAATCGACCGGCCAACATAGATAACACGGTCCCGGTCATACAAGATATAAACTCCAACTTGGTTACAGAAGTCTACTGCCTCCGCTCCAATTTGCTGTTGCCCTAAGATACGTGCGTTTGCTTTCCATACAACATTGGACCGATGCCAGTACATCCCAAGACACTGAATAAGGCCGGTTGGCGTTTCATCTGCCTCTTCATCCACGATGGGTAAACCGATTGTGTTTTCACTGGAAGTAGATTTAAGTGCATAATAACCTCTGCCAGTGCGAATATATGGACTTCCAAGCCCAGATTTTATTGATCCATTTATGTATGCGTTAACTGTGTTTGCCGGTGTTGCTCCGAGACTCTCTCGTAGTTCGAGCTTTTCAATCTCTTCAGCTATCGCCTTATAATGCAAAGGCTCGCTTGACTCGGAAAGAACTTTTTGTATCGCTTCGTGCCAGCCAAGATCCATTTTTGCGCCTCATTCCAATCCGACAGAATGCTACTTTATGATTTCACAATCAGCAAGCGCAGGGTTTGCACTCCGGGCGCACAACATCCACCAACCCCACCCCAACCCTGACCCGGGACCTCCCAACTCACCCTGCCCACCAAGTGGCCCCACCCCAACCCCGGCGCTGGGTCTCCCCTTAACCCCACCTTAACCCCTCCCACCTCACACTTTCCCTCCAAGTCCATAAGCCATTGACACATACGCCAATGGCGCATATACGGAGCATCGGGAATGCTGGTCATGGTGGTCGAACTCCCCGATTTCACGCGCCGCGCCAAGGCTGTGATGTCAGAGGCCGAGCGGATTGCGGTCATCGACCACCTCGCCGCAAACCCCGAAGCGGGCATCCCTTTGGGCGGCGGCCTCAGAAAACTCCGCTTCGCACGGGCAGGATCGGGCAAGAGCGGGGGCTTCCACAGCATCCACTATTACCACACGGGATCAGGGCCGCTCTATCTGCTCACCGTCTTTGCCAAGAACGAAAAGGCCAACCTTTCGGGGGCGGAACTCTCGGCTCTCTATCAACTCGGCGCGGAACTCGACGCCATCCACGGAAAGAAACAATGACCAGCGAAGCCTTCAAGCGCATCGAACAGGGGCTAAAGGAAGCCATCGCCTACGCCCAGGGCCACACCGAAGGCGCCATCACCCACCACATCGAGGTCCCCACCCCCGATGTCCGCGCCATCCGCGCCTTGACCGGCCTCAGCCAGACCGATTTCGCCCGCTCCATCGGCGTCGCCAAGGCCACGCTGCTGAACTGGGAACAGAACCGCCGCACCCCCGACGGCCCCGCCCGCGTCCTCCTCGCCCTCATCGCCAAAGACCCCGGCATCGTGCAGCGCATGCTGCGCCCTTAACCCCACCTTAACCCTCCCCAGCCCACACTCCCCCTTGCCCGGCAATTTAATGTATGCATATAAATGTGGGACTGGGACGAGGTCAAACGCCAGACGAACCTGCGCAAGCACGGCATAGACTTCGCCGCGCTGGATGGGTTTGACTGGCAAACGGCTCAGATTGAACCTGATCTCCGTCGTGACTACGGCGAAGATCGTCTGAATGCCTTCGGCCTGATCGGCGAGCGGCTTCACGCCGTCACCTATACCTTGCGCGGCACCACCTACCGCGCCATCAGCCTGCGTAAGGCGAATTATCGGGAATACCTGCGATGGATCAGCCGCGAAACGTAAAGCCGAAGATCATTCCCCCGACGCCGGAAGAAGACGAAGCCATCAACCGTGGCATCGCCGAAGATCCGGACACTTTTGAATGGACGGATGAGAATTTCGCCAATGCCCGCCCCGTCTGGGATTTCCCCGAACTCGTCGAAATCCTCCAGGCCCATGGCAAACTCGGCCGCCCGCCGATGCCCGCTTCTGAGCGCAAGCAGCGCGTCACCCTGCACCTTGATCCCGATGTCCTCGCCGCGCTCCGGGCCGATGGTCGCGGTTGGCAGACCCGCGCCAACGCAGCGCTGCGCAAAGCGCTGAACCTCCCCTGACTGAAATGTGATCCCCACCCCCGCCGCATCCGCCCTATCCTTTCCCTCATGCGGCATTGGCTCCTCCCCCTCGCCTTCCTCGCCACCCCCCTCCACGCACAGGAGGTGGACCTTGAACTTGTCCTCCTCGCCGATGCCTCCGGCTCCATCGATCAGGCCGAGATCGACTTTCAGCGTCAGGGATATGCGCAGGCCATCACCCACCCCGATGTGCTTTATGCCATCTCCTCCACCCTCACCGGCTCCATCGCCGTGACCTATGTGGAATGGGCCGCCAATCAGGCCGTGGTGGTGGATTGGACGGTGATCTCCACGCCCGAGGATGCCGAAACCTTCGCCGCCAACCTGCTGACGCCGCCCCGCCTCGCCTCTGGCCGCAATGCCATCGGCGCGGCGCTCTTGGAAGGCAAGCGCCTGATCGAGGAAAACAGCATCACCGGCCTGCGCCGCGTGATCGACTTTTCCGGCGACAGTGCCAACAACTGGTCCGGCCCCAGCATCGCGGATGCGCGGGCCGAGGTGCTGGCCGCCGACATCACCATCAACGCCCTGCCCATCCTGCGCCCCGACAGCCCCCAGCGCGCCGGCGGCAACCTCGAAGAAATCTACGCCACCCAGATCATCGGCGGGCCGGGTGCCTTCCTCGTGACCGCCGATACAGGCGACAGCTTCACCGCCGCCGTCCGCCGCAAGCTGATCCTGGAAATCGCAGGTAGCCAGCCCGAGGTGATCCCCACCTCGGCCCCGTAGGGCGGGGTTCACCCCGCCTTTCGCGGCCCGTTGCGCAGGGCGGGGTTCACCCCGCCTCACCCGTTACCAACCCCCAAACACACGGCCCGCCGCGTGCATACGCCCGTCTGCACTGGCGTGCTGCACCGCGTGCTGCACTACTTTTGCAGCGTCTTCAGATGCTCCGCCAGCTCCACCAGCCGGATAGGCGTGGGCGTGGCGATGCCGTCGCCGCCATCATAAGGCACCAGCGCGCCATCCAGCAGCGCGCTGAACTGCGGCATCACCCGCCCGCCATCCCGGCCCCCGGTATAGCCCCAGATCTGCGCCATCACCCGCGTGGTCGGGAACGCCCCCTCATTGCGCGCGGTCAGTGCCGTCAGGTCTGCAGGCCGCTGGGTCAACCCCGCCGCCATCTCGCCATCGCCCTTGCCGCTTGGCCCATGGCAGGCCGCGCAATAGGCCGCATAATCCCCGGCCCCCGTCGTCTGCTCAGGCTTTTCCGCCCCCGGCAGGACGCAGGCCGCCAATCCAAAAACTGCAATCATGCCAATGGGATATAGGAATACGCGCTGCATCTCGGCCTCCGTTCATACTGGTTACCCAGTCAATCACGAAGCGGCCCTCACGGCAACGTCCACCGTGGCCCAAGCCGGAAATCGGCCTAAACCACCCGCCCCTGATCCAGCCGAACCACCCGGTCCATCCGCGCGGCCAGCTCCATGTTATGCGTGGCAATCAGCGCCGAAAGTCCGGTTTCCCGCACCAGTTCCATCAGCGCGCCGAACACCTGATCCGATGTTCCGGGGTCCAGGTTCCCCGTCGGCTCATCCGCCAGCAAAAGCTTCGGCCCATTCGCCAAGGCCCGGCAGAACGCCACCCGCTGCTGCTCGCCCCCCGACAATTGCGCCGGCCGATGCCCCGCCCGCGCGCCCACCCCGACCCGGTCCAGCAACCCCCGCGCCCGCACTTCGGCGTCCCGCCGCGAAACGCCATTGGCCAGTTGCGGCAAGACGATGTTTTCCAAGGCAGAAAACTCTGGGAGCAGATGGTGGAATTGATAGATGAACCCCACATCTGCCCGCCGCGCATCGGTGCGCGCCCGGTCAGAAAGCCCGGTCATATCCCGCCCGGCATGGCGAACCTGCCCGCTATCCGCCGTATCCAGCAGCCCCGCGATATGCAGCAGCGTCGACTTCCCCGCCCCGCTGGGCGCGACCAGAGCCACCACCTCGCCCCGGGCCACGCTCAACGTCGCGCCGCGCAGCACGATCACCTCGGACGGCTTGCCGCGATTATAGCCCTTCTCGATCCCTTCCAGAACCAGCGCCGCCTCACTCATAGCGCAGGGCCTCCACCGGGTTCATCCGCGCCGCGCGCCGCGCCGGAAAGATCGTGACGATGAATGACAAAAACAGCGACAATCCCACCGCCGATAGCACATCATTGACCTGCAATTTCGCGGGCAAGGCATATATGCCCCGGATCGACGGATCCCAAACCCCGCCCCCTGCCATGTAGTTCACAAAGGAAAAGATCGGATCAATATACAGCGCAAACAGGCAACCCAGTGCCACGCCCAGCGCCGTGCCGACCAACCCGGTCGATGCCCCGCAGATAAAGAACACCCGCAACACTGCCCCTTCGGTCAGCCCCATGGTCCGCAAGATGCCGATGTCGCGGCCCTTGTTCTTCACCAGCATGATCAACCCGGAAATGATGTTCATCGACGCGATCAGCACCAGAATGGACAGGATGACGAACATGATGTTGTCCTCTACATCCAGCGCGCGCAGAAAGGCCCCCGAACTGTCACGCCATGTCCAGAGCATTCCCTCCGCCCCGGCAGCCGCCAGAAGCGCGGGCGCAAGGTCATCCACCTTTTCCGGCTCGGTCACCATGACCTCGATCTCGTCGGCCATGCCTTCCTTGTTGAAATAGGACTGCGCCTCGTCAAACGGCATGTAAATCCGTGTGCGATCAATGTCATAGCGCCCGGCGGTGAAGATATAGACCACCTCATAGGCGTTCACCCGCGGGCTGGTGCCAAAGGCGGTTTTCACCCCGGATGGCGCGATCACCCGCACCCGATCGCCCAGCCCCACGCCCAACTCGCGCGCAATGCCGGACCCGATGGCGATGCCCTCGGCAAAGCGGGCTACATCCCCCTCGGCATTGGCGCCCACACCCACGCGCGGGATGGCCTCCAGATCGGCGGGCCGGATGCCATAGACCTCAGCCCCGGTCGATCCTTCGCCCGCCGTCACCATCACCTGCCCCTTGATCAAGGGCGCAGTTCGCGTAACCCCCGGCACGTCGGCCAGCCGTCCGGCCAGCGCGTCGTAATCGGCAAAGCCGCGCTGCAATGCCCCCGTCTCGCTCACCCGGCCGGCGGAATAGACGGTGACATGGGCATTAGCACCCAGAATGGTATCGACGAACTCCGCCCGGAACCCCGCCCGCACCGACAGCGTGGCGATCAGGGCGAACACCGCCAGCGTGATCCCGACAAGGCTGATCCAGGTCATCACCGACACGCCGCCCTCGGCCCGCTTGGCGCGCAGATAGCGCCAGGCAATCATCCATTCAAAGCCTGCAAAAGGGGGGGTACTCGCCATGATCTGCCTGTCATATCGCCGTTCCCGGCTTTGGCGCGGACAGTGTCGGCAAGACCGGCCAAGGTCAAGCCGCGCGCCGTCACAGCCCCGTCATAGCGGCATGACGGCGCGGAAAAGCGGGCGTCAGCCCGCCACGGCCACCGCCACAGCAGCGAAATGCAGCGCCGCCGCCACCGCCACACACAGATGCCAGATCGCATTGTGAAACCGCAGCGCGTGCCAACGGTAGAAGGCCACTCCCGCCACATAGGTCACGCCGCCCAGCACCAGCAGCACCAGCGATGGCCCCGGTAATGCCTCACGCGCCGGGCCGATGGCGGCAATCCCCACCATGCCCAAAGCGATATAGGCCACCACCGCCAGCCCATCCAATCGCCCCGGCAGCGCAATCTTCACCACCGCGCCCAGAATGGCCCCGGTCCAGACGATCCCGGCAAGGATGGCGGCAAAGACCACATTGTCGAAATGCACCACAATCGCGGTGTAGGTGCCCGCAATCATCACATAAATTGCCGAATGATCGAACCGCCGCAGCACCCATTTCAGCGGCGATGGCGGCACCATGTTATAGGCCAGCGAAAAGCCGAACATCGCGAAATATCCCGCCGCATAGACCGCCAGCGCCGCGAATGTCCCCACATCGCCCGACCCCAGCACATGGCCCAGCAACAGCGAAAAGGCGATCAGCCCCGCCACCAGCGCCACCGCATGCACGATGCCATCGGCCAACAATTCACCCGTCGTGAAAGGCCGCTTGGTCAATCGGGGGTGGTTTGCGGGTAGCGACATGAGTCTCTCCAGGACGACAAGCGGAAGGATGCGATCCGCCGGGCCCAAGTCAATCCGTCCACAGGTCGCATGACGCGGCGTCAGACCTCAGCAAAAGAAAGGGGGAGGCACCGCCTCCCCCCGAGTTTTCGCAGAAAATTCGTCCCCTCGCCGCGCTTACCGCCCAGCGTAGATCTGCGCGATCCGGTCCACCGCCGCTTCCGGCGACATCTCCTCGCTCTCGCCCGTCCGGCGCGAGGTCAGTTCCACCACCCCGTTGGCCAACCCGCGCGGCCCCACGGTGATGCGCCACGGCAAGCCGATCAGGTCCATCGTGGCGAATTTCGCCCCCGCCCGCTCATCCCGGTCGTCATACAGTGCCTCAAGCCCCTTCGCGGCCAGCGCCTTGTAAAGCCCCTCACAGGCCGCATCCGCTGCCCCGTCGCCCTGCTTGAGGTTCACGATCCCCACCGGGAAGGGCGTCACGCCCTCGGGCCAGATGATCCCCTTGTCGTCATGGCTCGCCTCGATGATCGCGCCCAGCAGGCGGCTCACACCGATCCCGTGCGACCCCATCTCGACCGGTACGCGCCCGCCATCAGCGGTCACCACCGTCGCCCCCATCGCCTCGGAGTACTTTGTCCCGAAATAGAAGATCTGCCCAACCTCGATCCCGCGCGCCACCTTGCGGCGCTCTTCGGGGATAGCGTCAAACAGGGCCGGGTCATGCGTCTCATCGGTACGGGCATAAAGCGTTGTGAATTCTTCACAAACCTTCGCCACAGCGGCGCGGTCATCGTAATCAACCTCGCGGTTGCCCAGCTTCAACTCGGTCACGGCGCTGTCGAAGAACACTTCCGACTCGCCGGTGCTGGCCAGCACCAGAAACTCATGCGTGTCATCCCCGCCAATCGGGCCAGAATCCGCCCGCATCGGAATGGCCGTCAAGCCCATCCGCTCATAGGTCCGCAGATAGCTCACCATATGGCGGTTATAGGCATGGATCGCGGCGTCCCGGTCCACGTCAAAGTTATAGCCGTCCTTCATCAGGAACTCGCGCCCCCGCATCACGCCAAAGCGCGGGCGCATCTCATCGCGGAACTTCCACTGGATGTGATAGAGCGTCAGCGGCAAATCCTTGTAGCTGTTCACATGGCTGCGAAAGATGTCGGTGATCATCTCCTCATTCGTGGGCCCATAAAGCATCTCGCGCTTCTGCCGGTCGGTGATACGCAGCATCTCCTGCCCGTAATCATCATACCGCCCGCTCTCGCGCCACAGGTCCGCCGGTTGCAGCGTCGGCATCAGCAGGGGGATATGGCCCGCCCGCACCTGTTCCTGATGCACGATCTCCTCGATCCGCTTCAGAACGCGGTATCCCAGCGGCAGCCAGGAATAGATCCCCGCCGCCTGCTGTTTGATCATCCCCGCCCGCAGCATGTAGCGGTGCGAAACGATCTGCGCCTCGGCAGGGTTTTCCTTCAGGACGGGCATGAAATAGCGGCTCAGGCGCATGGGGCGTCTCCAGTGGATGCGCGCTTGGCTTACGCAATTGAAACAATCCCCGCAAGCAGGTCACGCCGGATAACGGTTTTGCCAAGCGCGTGAAATATAATGATCGTTAACAGAACGCCCTGCGTAACCCGTTCGACAGTGCAGTGACGCCTGTCATTACAACGGGGACACCACATGAAACTGAAACTCGCATTGGCCGCTCTGGCCCTCTCGGCCGCCACCGCTCAGGCCCAGACCATCGTCGACATCGCCGCCGGGGATGAACGCTTCACCACCCTCGTCGCCGCCGTCACCGCGGCCGGTCTGGCCGAAACGCTGGCCGGTCCCGGCCCCTTCACGGTCTATGCGCCCGTGAACGATGCCTTCGCCGCCCTGCCCGCCGGCACGGTCGACACCCTGCTCAAGCCGGAAAACAAGGGCCAACTCACCGATGTGCTGCTCTATCACGTCGATGACCGCAACCTTTCCGCGGCGGCTATCCCGAACGGATCGACCTATTTCAAACCGCTCCTCACCTCGCAGCGCCTGTGCATCACCAAAGGCGCCGATGGCGTGACGATCGCCGATGGCACGGGCGACGTGGCCAATGTCATCATCGCCGACATCAAGGCCGACAACGGCGTGATCCACGTGATCGACAAAGTCCTGCTCCCCGGCCAGCGCCCCGCCTGCCACTAAGGCCGACCCTCGTTCAAACGGAAAGCCCGGCGCCGGTCACCGGCCGCCGGGCTTTCTCTTGCCACCCATGCCAAAACGCCCCCAGCACACCCCGCCCCTTGCGCCGCAACGCAGCAGACGTGATATGTTGCACTCTTGGAACCCGGAGGCGACCATGGCCCTGCCCGTGCGGCTACAGCTTGTATACTGGGGGATCGCGGCTGCGGTCTTCTTCATCCTGCTCTTTGCGCTCGGCAATGTGATGCTCCCCTTCCTTGTCGGTGGGGCGATCGCCTATTTCCTCGATCCCATCGCCGACCGGTTGCAACGCGCAGGCATGTCGCGTGTCGGGGCCACCGTTACCATTTCGCTGGTGGCGGTTCTGGCAACGGTTCTGCTGATCCTCGCCATCATCCCCACGCTGATCCAGCAATTGACCGGCCTGATCAACGCCGCGCCGGAAATCGCGCAGCGCTTGCAAACCTTCTTTGTGGAACGCTTCCCGGAACTCAGCGACAGCACCTCCACCATGCGCCAGACGCTGGCCCAGATCGCCGAGACAATTCAGGCGCAGGGTGGCGAACTGGCCAATACCCTGCTTTCTTCAGCCATGAGCCTTGTGTCAGCAGTGATCTTCATCGTCGTCGTTCCAGTCGTGGCCTTCTACCTGCTGCTCGATTGGGATCACATGGTCGCCCGCATCGACAGCCTGCTGCCCCGCGATCACGCCCCCTCGATCCGCCGGATCGGGCGTGAGATCGACTCCGTTCTCGCGGGTTTCGTGCGCGGCCAGCTTTCCGTCTGCCTCTTGCTGGGCAGCTTCTATTCCATCGCGCTGATGGTGGCAGGCCTGCAATTCGGCCTCATCGTCGGGGCCATCGCCGGTGCAATCACCTTCATCCCCTATGTCGGCTCGCTGGTCGGCGGCACGCTGGCCATCGGGCTTGCGCTGTTTCAGTTCTGGGGGGATTGGGTTTCTATCGGCATCGTCGCCGCGATCTTTGCGGTGGGCCAGTTCGTTGAAGGCAATATCCTGACACCGAAACTGGTCGGAAATTCCGTGGGCCTGCACCCGGTCTGGCTGCTGTTTGCGCTGTCGGCCTTCGGCTCCGTCTTCGGCTTTGCCGGGATGCTGGTCGCCGTGCCGGTTGCGGCCTCCATCGGTGTGATTACCCGCTTCGGGATCGAGAAGTATCACGCCAGCCTGCTCTACCAAGGCTATGCCGCGCAAGAAAACCCACGGACCAAGGACGAGGCGGCCGAGTGATCCGCCAGCTCGCCTTTGACCTGCCCGCGCGGCAGGCCTATCGGCGCGAGGATTTCTTCGTCTCTCCCGCCAATACCACGGCACTGGCGGCCATCGACGGTTGGCAGGGCTGGCCGGGCGGCAAGATGCTGCTGATCGGCCCGCAGGGCAGCGGCAAGACCCACCTCGCCCGCCTCTGGGCGCAGGAAACCGGGGCCGCCTGCCTGCCCGCCACCGACCTTGCCACCGCCGACCTGCCTGCGCTTTCCGCTCACGGTGCGGTGGCGATTGAGGATGCCGAGGCCGCCGCAGGCCATCCGCAGACCGAGGCCGCCTTCTTCCACCTGCACAACCTCGTCACTCAATCCGGCCATCTGCTGGTCACCGCCGCCACCCCGCCGCGCGACTGGGGCCTCATCCTCCCCGATCTCGCCAGCCGCCTGCAGGCCGCCCCCCTCACCCGGATTGAGGCGCCCGATGACGCGCTCCTTTCCGCCGTGCTGATCAAGCTTTTCGCTGATCGTCAGATCACCGTACCCGCCACGCTGATCCCTTATCTTGTTCAGCGCATGGAACGCTCCATCGCTGCCGCCCGTGATCTGGTGGCGCGGCTGGATGCCCATGCCCTTGCCGCAGGCCGCCCCGTCACCCGCCAACTGGCCGCTCAGTTTCTGGACACTGCACCACCCGACGCCCAAGACTGACCTTGCCGCTTCATCTTGGCGAAAATAACCATTCCGCATCCTCCACTCGCGGGACTGCTGGACACTAGGCCGTGCCAATGTTCATCTGTCACACAGGTGTTGCTTTTCCCCCTTACCCCGCGTGACATGACCCAAGCTGATTTCCTCAAAACCCCGTTCCCCGCCCCCGTCACCCTCCCCGATGAGGAACGGACAGGCCCCCGCCGGTTCTTCAACCGCGAAATGTCTTGGCTGGCCTTCAATTGGCGTGTGCTGGATGAGGCGTCCAATCCGCTGGTCCCGCTTCTGGAACGGCTGCGCTTCCTGTCGATCTCGGCCACGAACCTTGATGAATTCTACACCGTCCGTGTCGCAGGCCTGCGCGCGCTGGTCCGCAACGGCAATGCCAGCCATTCCGAGGATGGCCGCAGCCCCGCAGAACAGCTTGGCCTGATCCACGCCAACGCCCGCCGCCTGATGCTCACCCAACAGGCCGTCTTCAACAAACTGCGCAAAGAGATGGAGGCGCAGGGGATAACCCTGCTCACCCGCTCCAAACTCACCGCGCGCGATCTGAAACATCTCGAAGACCACTTCCTCAACAAGGTCTTCCCCGTCCTGTCACCTCTGGCCATTGACCCGGCACATCCCTTCCCTTTCATCCCAAACACGGGCTTCTCGCTCGCGCTGGAACTGGAACGCGAAAGCGATCACCGCACGCTGCAGGCCCTGCTGCCCATCCCGCAGCAGATTGCCCGCTTCGTGGCCCTGCCGGGCAAACCCGGCGAAAACCGCTTCCTGCCGCTGGAAGAACTGCTTCTTCTCCACCTCAACATGCTTTTCCCCGGCTATACCGACCGGGGCCACTGCATCTTCCGCGTGTTGCGCGACAGCGATCTGGAAGTGGAGGATGAGGCCGAAGATCTGGTCCGTGAATTCGAGACCGCTCTGAAACGCCGCCGCCGGGGCGAGGTGATCCGCCTGAAGATCTCATCCGGTGCGCCGCAGGAACTGCGCGCGCTCATCATGGATGAACTGGGCGTCACCGAAGACATGGTCGTGGAAATCCGCGGCCTTCTGGGCATCGCCGACCTCAAGGAACTGGTCCTCTCCTCCCGCCCTGATCTGATGTGGCCCCCCTTCGTGTCGCGCGTGGCAGAAAGGGTGCAGGACCATGACGGCGACATCTTCGCCGCCATCCGGCAGAAGGACATTCTTCTGCACCACCCCTATGAAACCTTCGATCAGGTCATCCGCTTCCTTGAACAGGCCGCGCGCGATCCGAATGTTCTGGCGATCAAACAGACGCTCTACCGCACCTCATGGGACAGCCCCATCGTCAGCGCTCTGTGCGAAGCGGCCGAGGCCGGGAAATCCGTCACCGCCCTGGTCGAACTCAAGGCCCGCTTTGACGAGGCTGCCAATATCCGCCAATCCCGCCGTCTGGAACGGTCCGGTGCGCATGTCGTCTATGGCTTCATGCAGTACAAGACCCACGCCAAGATCAGCACGGTCGTCCGGCGCGAAGGTGAAAACCTTGTCACCTACACCCATTACGGCACCGGCAACTATCACCCCATCACCGCCCGCATCTATACCGACCTGTCCTTCTTCACCTGCGATCCGGCGCTTGGCCGTGATGCAACCAAAGTCTTCAACTACCTCTCCGGCTATGTGCAGCCCGAAGGTCTCGAAAACCTCGCCATCTCGCCGATCACGCTCAAACCCCGCTTGCTCGAACTTATCGCGGTCGAGGCCGACCACGCCCGCGCCGGGCGCCCGGCCGAAATCTGGGCCAAGATGAACAGCCTGATCGACCCCGAGGTGATCGACGCCCTCTATGCCGCGTCACAGGCCGGGGTGAAGATCAGCCTTGTCATTCGCGGCATCTGCGGCGTGCGCCCCGGCGTGAAGGGCCTGTCGGAAAACATTCGCGTCAAATCCATCGTCGGCCGTTTCCTCGAACATTCCCGCATCGTCTGCTTCGGCTCCGGTCATGGCCTACCGTCGCAAAAGGCGCGTGTGTTCATCTCCTCGGCCGACTGGATGGGCCGCAACCTGACGCGCCGGGTTGAAACGCTGGTGGAAATCAACACCCCGACCGTCAAGGCACAGATCGTCAGCCAGATCATGGCCGCCAACCTCGCGGATGAGGCACAAAGCTGGGTGCTGCGTCCTGACGGCACCTATCGCCGCGAATTGCAGCCCGCCGATGGCACCCTGTTCAACTGCCACCGCTTCTTCATGGAAAACCCGTCGCTGTCGGGCCGTGGCACCGCCGGGGCAAAGGACGTGCCGCGCCTTGCCCAGTTGCAGGATGATGCCCCGCCGATCTGAAAAGGCTTCCGGGTGATCCCCCAGCCCTGACGCGACGACAAGTGCCCAGAGCTCGTCCGCAACGGCGTCAATCACCTTGACCCCGCCCCGCATCCGCGCCACCTTTCGCCCGCAAGACGAAGGACTGCCACGATGACTGACTCCGCCCCCGCCGCCGATACCGGCAGTGATGATGATTGGGGCCCGTTTGGCCGCCCGCTTTTCGATGACCCATCCGTCCGCGCCCTGTCGCGCGTGGGCGTTGTCGATGTCGGCTCAAACTCAGTGCGGATGGTCGTGTTCGACGGCGCCGCCCGCAGCCCCGCCTATTTCTACAACGAAAAAATCATGTGCGGCCTTGGCAAGGGTCTTGCTGAAACCGGTCGCCTGAACCCCACCGGCCGCGTCCGCGCGCTCGCCGCGCTCAAACGCTTTGCCATCTTGGCTGAAGGCATGGGGGTGGAGCCGCTCACCGTCGTCGCCACCGCCGCCACGCGCGAGGCCGAGGATGGCCCCGAATTTCAGGCCGATGTCCTGCGCGAAACCGGCCTGCGGCTCTGGGTGATCAACGGCGATGAAGAGGCCCGCCTGTCCGCCCAGGGCGTGCTTCTGGGCTGGCCCGAGGCGAAGGGTCTTGTCTGCGACATCGGCGGCAACTCCATGGAACTGGCCCGCATTGGCGATGGGCAGGTGGGCAAGCGCATTTCCACTCCCCTTGGCCCCTTCCGCCTGCAACAAGTGACGGGGGGCGATGCCAAACGCCGCGCCCTGATCGAACGCATCCTGAAAACCGCCCATGCGGCTGTGAAATCCAGCGGCGAACGCATCTACCTTGTCGGCGGCTCATGGCGCGTCATCGCGCGTCTGGATATGGAACGCCGCAACTATCCGCTTACCGTGCTGCACGAATACCGCATGACGCCGCAAAGCCTGCTCGACACGCTCGACTGGATCGCCGGCAGCGATCTGCCCCTTCTGCGCGCCCGCACCGGAACCTCGTCAGAACGGATGGAACTGGTCCCCCTCGCCTGCGAGGTGCTGCGCGAACTGATCCGCATCTTCAAACCATCTGAGATCGACGTGTCAGCCTATGGCATCCGCGAAGGCCTGCTTTTTGAACAGATGCCCCCCCGCCTGCGCCAGCGCGACCCCCTGATCGAGGCCGCCCGCATGGCGGAAATGACCTCCGCCCGCGTGCCCGGTTTCGGCAAGAAGCTCTACGAATTCCTGCTGCCCCTGTTCAAGGATGCCACCAAGGAACGCCAACGCCTGATCAAGGCCGCCTGCCTTCTGCACGATACCACGTGGCGCGCCCATCCCGATTACCGGGCCGAGGTCTGCTTTGACAACGCGACCCGCGCCAACCTTGGAGGGCTGGATCATCCGGGCCGTGTATTCCTTGGCCTGTCCCTGCTGCACCGCTACAAGAACTCCCGCTCTGGCTCGCGCCTCGAACCCCTGTTCCGCCTGCTGACGGACGAACAGATTCAGGATGCCGAGGTGCTGGGCAAAGCCATGCGCTTCGGCGCGATGTTCTCGGTTGCCGACCCGTCCGAGGCTGGCTCGCTGCGCTGGCAGCCCAAGAAGCGCGTTCTTGAACTCAGCCTTACCGAACGCGGCCACGCCCTGTTCGGCGAGGTGGCGCAATCCCGCTTCGCCTCGCTCGCTCTGGCGCTCAAGGCCCAGACGCGCATCACCAACGCCTGACCCATGCTGATCGTCGATCATCTGGCCGTCTCGGCAACCACACTTGCGGAAGGCACCGCCGCCGTCGAGGCCGCCCTTGGCGTCGTCCTCGCACCGGGCGGCCAGCATCCGCATATGGCCACCCATAATCGCCTCTTGTCGCTCGGCCCCGACCTTTATCTAGAAGTGATCGCCGCCGATCCCGCCCAGCCCCGCCCCACCTGGCCGCGCTGGTTCGATCTGGATCGCTTCACCGGCCCGCCACGCCTGACAAACTGGATCTGCCGCTGCGATGATATCGCTGCCGAACTGGACCTGTCGCCCCCCGGCACCGGCACCCCTGTCGCCTTGGCGCGCGGCGATTTTCGCTGGCAGATGGCCGTCCCCGCCACCGGCATCCTGCCCTTTGACAACGCCTTCCCCGCGCTGATCCAATGGGAAGGCACGGCTCACCCCGCCCCGCGCCTGCCCGATATCGGCATCCGCCTGACCCGGCTGGAAATCGCCCATCCCGATGCCCCAGCCCTGCGCGATGCACTCCACACCCGCCTGCATGACCAGCGCGTAATCTTCACCCCCGGCCCGCAGGCCATGCGCGCGACCTTCGCCACACCCCATGGCGACCGGCATCTGGAATGATCCGCGACGCCACCCCCTCTGACGCCCCCGCCATCGCCGCGATCTGGAACCCAGTGATCCGCGACACCGCCGTCACCTTCAACACCGCCGAGAAATCCCTTTCCGACCTCGCAACCATGATCACTGACCGTCAGGCCGCCGGTCAGGGTTTCCTCGTCACCGAAGCCGCGGGTCGCATCGCAGGCTTTGCCACCTACGCGTAGTTTCGCAGTGGCCCAGGCTATGCCCGCACCATGGAACATACCATCCTCCTCTCCCCCGAAGCCCACGCCAAAGGCCTCGGCCGCGCCCTGCTGACCGCGCTTGAGGACCACGCCCGCACCCTTGGCATCACCAACCTGATCGCGGGTGTCAGCGCCGAAAACCCTGCAGGCCGCGCCTTTCACGCTCGCATGGGCTATGCAGAGGTGGCGATCCTGCAACGGGTGGGCTTCAAATTCGGCCGCGCCATGGATCTGGTGCTGATGCAGAAGTTCCTGACCTGACTTCTGCGAAAAACCGCCGTAACATCACCATATGTCGATCTGGACCCGCATCGCCGAAGCGCTGTCTGCCCTCGCTCAGGGCGAGCCGCTTTCCGTTGTCTTTGAAAAGCTTCAGGGCAAAGTCGACCACCACCCCGAACTGACCGTCGGCTTCACCATTGCCGTCATCGCCCTTGGGGCCAAGATCGCCAAGGCGGATGGTGAGGTGACACGCGACGAGGTCACCGCCTTCCGCCGCGTCTTCACGATTGATGAGGCGGAACTGCAGAACGCCGCCCGCGTCTTCAACCTTGCCCGGCAGGATGTGGCGGGCTTTGATGCCTATGCCCGCAAGATCGCCGCGATGTTCGGCGCAGGCCACCGCGACGTTCTGGAAGACGTGATGGAAGGTCTGTTCCTCATCGCGCTCGCCGATGGCCGGTATCACCCCGGCGAAGATGCCTTCCTGCGCGAAGTCGCCCGCATCTTCGGCCTGACGGATGCCTGCTTCCGCGCGCTCCATGCCAGCTTCGTCGAAGGTGCAACCCGCGATCCTTATGATGTTCTGGGCATTCCCCCCGGCACACCCATCGAACAGGCCCGCGCCGCCTGGAAGGCCGCCGTCAAGGAACACCACCCCGACAGGATGCTCGCCCGCGGCGTCCCGGAAGAGGCGATCAAGCTTTCGGAACGCCGCCTGATCGCGCTGAACGCCGCATGGCAGGAAATCGCGGCGAAAGAGGCGGCCTGACACCATGGCAAGGCCCGGCCTCCGCCTTGCCACTTACAATGTCGAATGGTTCAACGCCCTGTTCGATGATGCAGGCCACCCGCTCAATGACACCCAGCCTTCCGCCCGCTATAGCATCACCCGCGACCGGCAGCTTACCGCTTTGCGCGCAGTCTTTGCCGCGCTCGATGCCGACGGGATCATGGTGATCGAAGCCCCCGACACCGGATCGAAACGCTCCACCACCCGCGCGCTGGAACGCTTTGCCGCCAGCGCGGGCATCCGCGCCCGCCGCGCCATTATCGGCTATCCGTCTGAAACCGAACAGGAAATCGCCTTTCTTTTTGATCCCGACCGGATCACCGTCCGCCACGATCCGCAAGGCGACCCCGCCCCCCGCCATGGCAGCAGCGACGCCCCCCGCTTTGACACCGCCTTCCGCTATGACCTTGATGCCGATGGCGTGGGCGAGGTGATCCGCTTTTCCAAACCGCCCCTCGAACTGGCCGTAACCCACGCCACCGGAAGTCTCCGCCTGATCGGCGTCCATGCCAAATCCAAGGCCCCGCATGGCGCACGCGATGATGCCGAACTCACCCGCCTTGCCATCGACAACCGGCGCAAGCAGTTGGCCCAATGTCTGTGGCTGCGCCAGCGCGTCACCGCCCATATCCGGGCGGGCGACAGCGTCATCGTCATGGGCGATCTGAACGACGGCCCCGGTCTGGATGAATATGAAAAACTCTTCGGTCATTCCGGGGTCGAGGTCGTGCTCGGCCCCGATGACCCCGCCAATCTGCGCCTTTACGATCCCCACGCTCAGATGGCCATCACCCAACGCCTCGGCGTCGCCCCCGCCACCGCCCGCTTCTTCATCGCACCGCAAAACCGCTGGCTCGATGCCCTGCTCGATTTCGTCATGGTCTCGCCCGACCTGCGCGCCCGCGCCGCCCCCGTCTGGCGAATCTGGCACCCCGAAGACGACCCCGACAATGCGGCGAATCCCACCCTCCGCGCCGCCCTTCTTGACGCCTCCGACCATTTCCCCGTCACACTCGACCTCGCCCCCGTTGAATAGCCGCCACCCATCCCCATCTATGGCCCATGAAACACGCAGCCCTGATCTTCGCACTCACACTTGCACCCTTGCCGGCCCTCGCGCAGGAAACCCCTGCGCCTGAGGTGGAAGAGGAAGGCCCAAGCCTGATGGAACGGGGTCTGGCCCTGTTCTTCGAAGGCTTCCGTCAGGAACTGGAACCCGCGCTGGACGGCATGGGTGAGGCGCTTACCGAAATGAAACCGGCGATCGACAAGCTGATGGCCATGGTGGATGACATCACCAATTATCAGGCCCCTGAAATGCTGGAAAACGGCGATATCATCATTCGGCGCAAACCCGATGCCCCACCCGTGACACGGCAGGAAACACCCGGCGTCGAACTCTGACAGTGACGCCCGCGCGATGGGGGCACCGCCCCCATCCGATTTTTCGCAGAAAAATCGTCTCCTTAGACCGAAGCCTCCCGGATAAGCTTCAGGATGTCGCGCGCGGCCTCGGGGATATTCGTCCCCGGCCCAAAGATCGCCTTCACCCCGGCATCATAAAGGAACTGGTAATCCTGCTGCGGGATCACGCCGCCGCAGATCACCAGAATTTCCCCCGCGCCCGCATCCTTCAACGCCTGCACCAGCTTGGGCGCCAAAGTCTTGTGCCCCGCCGCCTGCGATGAAATCCCCACCACATGCACATCATTGTCGATGGCATCCTGCGCTGCCTCTTCCGGCGTCTGGAACAGCGGGCCCACATCCACATCAAACCCGATATCGGCAAAAGCGGTGGCGATCACCTTCGCCCCCCGGTCATGCCCATCCTGCCCCATCTTCACGACCAGCATCCGCGGCCGCCGCCCCTCTTCCTCGGCAAAGGCTTCCACATCCTTCTGGATCTGGGCAAAGCCCTGATCCCCCTCATAGGCCGCACCATAGACGCCTGCCAAAGTCTTCACCTCGGCCCGATGCCGCCCGAACACCTTTTCCATCGCCATGCTGATCTCTCCAACCGTGGCCCTTGCACGGGCCGCAACCACCGCCGCCTCCAGCAGATTGCCGCCCTCTGTGGCGCGGCGGGTCATTTCCTCCAGCGCGGCCTGACAGGCGGCCTCATCCCGCGCCGCACGCGTCGCGCGCAGCTGCGCGATCTGCGACTCGCGCACCGCGACATTGTCGATGTCCAGAAAATCAATCGGGTCTTCCTTGTCCTTGCGGTACTTGTTGACCCCGACAATCACCTCCTCGCCCCGGTCGATCATCGCCTGCCGCCGTGCCGCGCTTTCCTCGATCCGCAGCTTGGGCATCCCCGTGGCCACCGCCTTGGTCATGCCCCCCATCGCTTCGACCTCTTCCATCAAGGTCCAGGCTTCCTCGGCCAACTGCGCCGTCAGTGTTTCCACATAGTAAGACCCCGCCAGCGGATCGACGACATGGGTAATCCCAGTCTCCTCCTGCAAAATCAGCTGTGTGTTCCGCGCGATCCGGGCGCTGAATTCTGTCGGCAGCGCAATCGCCTCATCCAGCGCATTGGTGTGCAGCGACTGCGTCCCGCCAAGCGCCGCCGCCATCGCCTCATAGGCCGTGCGCACCACGTTGTTATAGGGGTCCTGCTCCTGCAAACTCACGCCACTGGTCTGGCAATGCGTGCGCAGCATCAGACTTTCGGTCTTCTTCGCGCCAAACCCTTCCATGATCCGGTGCCACAACATCCGCGCCGCGCGCAGCTTGGCCACCTCCATGAAGAAATTCATCCCGATGGCGAAAAAGAACGACAGGCGCGGCGCAAAGGCATCCACATCCATGCCCCGCGCCAGCGCGGTCCGAACGTACTCCCGCCCATCGGCCAGCGTGAAGGCCAATTCCTGCACAAGGTTCGCCCCCGCCTCCTGCATGTGATAGCCAGAGATGGAGATAGAGTTGAACTTCGGCATCTCTGCCGCAGTGTATTCGATGATGTCCGCGATGATCCGCATCGAAGGCTCGGGCGGATAGATATAGGTGTTGCGGACCATGAACTCCTTCAGGATGTCGTTCTGGATCGTCCCCGACAGCGCCGCCCGGCTCACGCCCTGCTCTTCCCCGGTCACGATGAAACTCGCCAGAACCGGGATCACCGCCCCGTTCATCGTCATCGACACGCTGACCTTGTCCAGCGGGATGCCGTCGAACAGCACCTTCATATCCTCGACCGAGTCGATGGCCACGCCCGCCTTGCCCACATCCCCCACCACGCGCGGATGGTCACTGTCATAGCCGCGATGGGTGGCAAGGTCGAAGGCCACCGAAACCCCCTGCTGCCCCGCCGCCAGCGCCTTGCGGTAAAAACTGTTGCTTTCCTCCGCCGTCGAAAACCCTGCATATTGCCGGATCGTCCAGGGCCGCCCCGCATACATCGTGGCCCGCACCCCGCGCGTGAACGGCGCCACCCCCGGCACCTCGCCCATCTGCGGCAGCCCCGCCACATCCGCCTGCGTATACAGCGGCTTGACCGCGATCCCCTCCAACGTGTTCCACGTCAGGCTGTCCGGGTCTGCGCCCTTCAATTCCTTGGCTGCCAGCGCCCGCCATGTCGACAGATCTTCCGTCATCTCTTTTCCTTCCACTGCCGGGGTGGGCATCCCGGCCATATCCCTTGGGTTTTCAGATGCCTGCCCTATATTCAGGGTCAAAGAGGAACCGTATGAAAACCCTGCTTGCCTTGCTTGTCGCAGCCTTGCTGCCGATATCGGCCTTCGCGCAGGAGGCCGCAGATTTCGCCCCCGTCCCGGCATCCGAGGTGGTGCTGGACGATCTCATGTATGTGAAACGCCCGGTTGTCGTGTTCGCGGACTCGCCCAACGATCCGAACTTCATCCGCCAGATGGACTTGCTCGGTCGCGATCCTGCGTCGCTTCTGGCGCGCGACGTGGTGGTGATCACCGACACCGACCCCGCCGCCCGCTCCGAATTGCGCAAGAAACTGCGCCCGCGCGGCTTTTCGCTGGTGATCCTAGACAAGGATCTGAAAACCACGCTGCGCAAACCGCTGCCTTGGGACGTGCGCGAAATCACCCATGCCATCGACAAATTCCCGCTGCGTCGGCAGGAAATCCAGCAGGGCAACCGCCCGGCTGCCGGGGGCTGACCCTCGGGCCCCTGCCGCGCGGTCATGCCGTAATGGATCGGCGGGCCATCCATCGGCTCACTCAAACTCCATGATCACTTCATCCACCTTCAGGCTCGCCCCCGCGCTGGCGGTGATCTTCTTCACCACACCGCGCCGCTCGGCCTTGAGGATGTTTTCCATCTTCATGGCCTCCACCGTGGCCAGAGCCTGCCCCTCCTGAACCTCGTCGCCCTCGGCCACGTTGATCTTCACCACCAGCCCCGGCATCGGACACAGCAGGAATTTCGACGTGTCGGGGGGCATCTTCTCCGGCATCAGCAGCGCCAATTCATGCTGGCGCGGGCTGCGGACATGGCATTTCACATCCGCCCCCCGTAGCCGCAGCCGGAACCCGCCCGAGATCTTGCCCACCTTCATCACCAAAGGCGCGCCATCCACCATCAGCCGCGCCAGCGGCTGCCCCGGTGTCCAGTCGCTGGTCACCCGATGCGCGGTGCCCTCGGCAAAGGTCACCGTCGATCCGCCCTTGTCTGCGGAAATCGTCAAGGGGAAGGCCTCGCCCTGCACCGTCACCACCCAGTCATCGCCCACCCGGCGCTGATGGTTGTCCATCGTCCCGGTGATCCGCGTGCGCCGGATTTCCGCCACCCGGTTCATCGCCGCCGCCGCCGCCGCAACCCGGCGCAGCGTCGGCGCGTCCAGTGTCGCGCCCTGGAATCCTTCGGGATATTCCTCGGCAATGAAGGCCGTGGTGATATTGCCCGAAACAAAGCGCGGGTGATCCATCACCGCGCCCACGAAGGGCAGGTTATGGCCAATCCCCTCCACCTCGAACGTGTCCAGCGCCAGCCGCATCTCCTCAATCGCCGCCGCGCGCGTCTCACCCCAGGTGCAGAGCTTGGCGATCATCGGGTCATAATACATGCTGATCTCGCCGCCCTCGAACACGCCGGTATCGTTGCGCACGATCCCCCCGCGCGGCGTTTTCCCCTCGACCGGCGGGCGATAGCGCGTCAGCCGCCCGATGGAGGGCAGGAAGTTCCGATAGGGGTCTTCCGCATAGAGCCGGCTTTCCATCGCCCAGCCGTTGATCTTCAGATCACCCTGGGCAAAAGGCAAAGGCTCGCCCGCCGCCACGCGGATCATCTGTTCCACCAGATCGACCCCGGTGATCAGCTCCGTCACCGGATGCTCCACCTGCAACCGCGTATTCATCTCAAGGAAATAGAAGTTGCGGTTCCCATCAACGATGAATTCCACCGTCCCTGCACTGGTATAGCCCACCGCTTTCGCCAAGGCGCAGGCCTGCTCCCCCATCGCCTTGCGCGTCGCCTCATCCAGGAATGGCGACGGCGCTTCTTCGATCACCTTTTGGTTCCGCCGCTGGATGCTGCATTCCCGCTCATGCAGATAGACGCAGTTGCCATGCTTGTCGGCCAGAACCTGAATTTCGATATGGCGTGGTTGAGTCACGAATTTCTCGATGAAGATCCGGTCATCGCCAAAGGACGCCGCCGCCTCGTTCTTGGATGACTGGAACCCTTCCGCCGCTTCGGCATCGTTCCAGGCGATCCGCATCCCTTTGCCACCGCCCCCGGCGCTGGCCTTGATCATCACCGGGTATCCCACCTGCCCGCTGATTTTCACCGCCTCGGCCGCGTCCGCGATCAGGCCCATATAGCCCGGCACCGTCGATACCCCGGCCTCCTGCGCCAGCTTTTTTGAGGTGATCTTGTCCCCCATCGCCTCAATCGCCGGGCTCGGCGGGCCGATGAACACCACGCCCTCCTTCTCCAGCGCGGCGGCGAAATCCATCCGCTCCGACAGGAACCCGTATCCCGGATGCACCGCCTCGGCCCCCGTCGCGCGCACCGCCGCCATGATCTTGTCGATCACGATATAGGACTGGTTCGCTGGCGCAGGCCCGATATGCACCGCCTCATCCGCCATCTTCACATGCAGCGCATTGCGGTCGGCATCGGAATAGACCGCCACCGTCTTGATGCCCATCTTGCGGGCTGTCTTGATGACACGGCAGGCAATCTCGCCCCGGTTGGCGATCAGGATCTTCTTGAACATCTCTCTCCCCTTGCACCGCGCCCTCGCCGGGACGCGGAAATAACAAAGGCCACCCGGGCGATCTGCCCGGATGGCCTTTGCGATGTGGTATCAGGCCGCCCGAAGGCAGCCGTCAGATCAGTAGCGGCGGCAGGGCGGCAGCCCCGGCAGGCCGCAAGACGCAGCCCCGGCCAGCGCGCCGAGTGCAGCACCGGCAACCATATTCTCATCCATCGCGTCTGCGATGGCGGCACCAGCGACCGCGCCGCCAAGGCCGCGCTCGGTCGGGGTCGCCATGCAGCCCGAAAGGGTTGTGGCGGCAATTGCAAGAAGGACGAAATATTTACGCATGGCTCGTTGCCTCTCAAGGTTGTTATTGAGCACGAGTTTACCTTGTTCAACGCCGCAATAAAGGGAAAACCGCGGCCCAACGATCCCGGTTTCGTGTGATCGGCAGAAGCGCGCGCATGCCGCCCCGCTTCCCCCCCGGAAAAAAGGTCCGGCCGCCCCAGCTGCGGGGCGGACCGGACTGCAAGGAAAGGGGTACAGTCTAGGCAGAGACGGGGGCCGTAGGAAGAACACCCCGTATCCTCTTCAGATTGGCCGACCGGCCCACGCTTGGCAAACCCCAAGACAGCGCCCGGCGCGGCCTGTGCGAAAGCTTGCCAGAATGCGGATGCGGTCGGCGAAACCATGCCTAGTCATCCCCCCCGTCACCGTCATAGTCGTCCTCGGCAAAGCCGAAATCGGGGGCGTTCTTGGCGAACACCTCGGGAAAGCTTGCCTCGGCCCGCTTCACGTCGATGCGCAGCAGCGCGTCATAGGAGCACGGGTCGAACGGGTCTTCCGCTGCCACAACCTCGCGCCCGAACAGCCAGGACAGCCGCCCCGCATCCAGATTGCCCCGCTCGAACGGATCTTCGCCGAACTGCGCCCAAAGCGCCGCCATGAACCCCTGATCGGCCATCCGGTCGGCATGCTTGCGGTCGCGATAGCGTTCCCGCTTCACGATCTTTGCCGGCCCGTCTTTGCGGTTCTCGCGCCGTATGACGAATTGAAAATCTGTTCCGGGCAACCGCCCCGGAAAACCGCGATGCTTCAGCATGTCCTGCCCCCTTCAACACCAAGGCGGGCGTCATGCCGGATCAAACGGCCAAGGTCAAATCCGGCACCCGATTTCAGGGCGCCAGACAGAATCGGGGCGGGCCGGGGCGCACAAGCCCCATTGGCCCGCCCGGATTTCTTACTTGTACTTGCCGGTGTAGGTCGGCTCGGTCGAAACGGGGGTATCCACGTATACGACTTCTTCTTCTTTGGCAGCGCAAGCTGCGACAAATGCAACCATGGCCAGGGCCAGAATGGTTTTCGTGCTCTTCGACATCCTCTACTCCTATTTTCTTGGAGGGTCAGACCGAACGAAACACCGCCGGACTGCCCCCGATGCGAGGCATAGGCCGCTTGGGTTCGGCCTGCGAGAACTCTATCCGAATTTTCGGCCAAAGCACACGCAGACAAATCCAAGTTGTCAGCCTGTGGCCCTGCTACATCAGCAGGCCCTCTCCGGGCAAGATGCTTCGTGGTGGTATAGGCGGACATCAGAACATCTCCCAGACGCAAGCCCCGTCTTCGATCCGGTAGGATTCAAAGAACTGCGTGGCCTCCGGCGCCGCCTCTCCAAAGGGAACCGCCACATCTGACAGAGAGATGATCACCTGTTCCGGATGCGGCCCCTGCTCGGCAACGCGCGGCAAGGCATAGGCGTCGCACAGATGCTGCATGTCGGCGCTGGCCGTCTCGAACTCTACCCCGCCCCCCGGCGCGATACCCGGTGCCAAGAACCGGAACCGCAGCGCCAGCCCATCCGGCCCCGGCGCGTTCCAGATCACATCCTGCAAGGTGATCTCCTGCCCGGACGGCACCATGATCGGCGTGCCATCGCCCGGCTCGACCACCAGATCAACCGCCGCCTCCTGCGCAGCCGCAGGCCCCGACACAAGGAGGGCAATCACAGCAAAACGGCAAAGGGCGGCGGGCATCATCCTTCTCCTACAGCGGAATATTGTCGTGCTTCTTCCACGGGTTGGTCTGCTTTTTCCCGCGCAGGCTGGCGAAAGCCCGCGCCACCCGGCGGCGGGTGGAATGGGGCATGATCACCTCGTCGATGAACCCCTTTTCCGCCGCCACAAAGGGGTTGGCGAAGCGGTCCTCGTAATCCTTCACCCGCGCCGCGATCTTGTCCTTGTCGCCCAACTCGCTGCGATACAGGATCTCCACCGCGCCCTTCGCCCCCATCACGGCCACTTCCGCCGTGGGCCAGGCATAGTTGAAATCGCCCCGCAAATGCTTGGACGACATCACGACATAGGCCCCGCCATAGGTCTTGCGCGTCAGCACCGTCACCTTCGGCACCGTCGCCTCGCCATAGGCGAACAGCAGTTTCGCCCCATGCTTGATCACGCCCGCATATTCCTGCCCCGTCCCCGGCAGGAACCCCGGCACGTCCACCAGCGTCAGGATCGGAATTTCGAACGCATCGCAAAACCGCACGAACCGCGCGGCCTTGCGCGACGCGTCAATGTCCAGACACCCGGCCAGAACCATGGGCTGGTTCGCCACCACGCCTACCGACTGCCCCTCAATCCGGATGAAGCCGCAGATGATGTTGCCCGCGAAATCCTTCTGGATCTCAAAGAAATCACCCTCATCGGCGATCTTCAGAATCAGTTCTTTCATGTCATAGGGCTGGTTCGGGTTGTCTGGCACCAGCGTATCAAGGCTCATTTCGATCCGCGCCGGATCATCAAAGAACGGTCGCACGGGTGCCTTTTCACGGTTGTTCAGCGGCAGGAAATCAAACAGCCGCCGCGTTTCCGCGATCAATTCCACATCATTTTCGCAGGCCCCATCCGCGACCGAGGATTTCTTCGTATGGGTCGACGCCCCACCCAATTCCTCCGCGGTCACCACCTCATTGGTAACGGTCTTCACCACATCCGGCCCGGTGACGAACATGTACGAACTGTCCTTCACCATGAAGATGAAGTCCGTCATCGCCGGCGAATAGACCGCGCCACCCGCGCAAGGCCCCATGATCAACGAAATCTGCGGCACCACGCCCGATGCCATGATGTTGCGCTGAAACACCTCGCCATAGGCGGCAAGCGAACTCACACCTTCCTGAATCCGCGCACCGCCAGAGTCGTTCATCCCAATGACAGGCGCGCCGTTCTGGATCGCCATATCCATGATCTTGCAGATCTTGGCCGCATGGGTTTCCGACACCGACCCGCCCAGCACTGTGAAATCCTGTGAAAACACATAGACCATCCGGCCGTTGATCGTGCCCCAGCCAGTGATCACGCCATCGCCCGGATGGCGGTTCTCCTCCATACCGAAATCGGTGCAGCGGTGCTGCACGAACATGTCGAATTCCTCAAAGGAACCCTCGTCCAGCAACAACTCCACCCGCTCCCGCGCGGTCAGCTTGCCCTTGGCATGCTGCGCCTCTACCCGGCGCGCCCCGCCCCCGGCGCGGGCCACCGTGCGACGGTCTTCCAGTTCCTGCAGGATATCCTTCATAGGCACGCTCCCCCGAATTTCGCCCTCGGCTTTTGGCCGCGAATTTTGCCGGACCATAGCGGCCCCTGCGGCCATGGCAAAACAGAGTTTCGCATATTTGCAATTAATTGGCAGATCATCCGCTGCAAAACGCAAATCAGCAAACCTCTCGCCTTCCGCCCTGCCCCGCCCTAAACCCCAAACCAGCGCATCTCCGCCCCCCCCTGAGGCCCCCATGACCCAGCTTCCCGTGCCCGTCGTCACCATCGGCCTTCTTCTGGCCTCCAACATCTTCATGACCTTCGCCTGGTACGGGCACCTGAAGTACAAGACCGCCTCACTGGCGCTGGTGATCCTGGCCAGCTGGCTGATCGCCCTGCCGGAATACGCGCTTCAGGTGCCCGCCAACCGCATCGGCCACGGCTACTTCTCCGCTGCCGAGCTGAAAACGATCCAAGAGGTCATCACCCTCACCGTTTTCGCGGTCTTTTCCGTGTTCTACCTCAAGGAACCGCTCACCTGGAACCACGCCATCGGCTTTGCCTTCATCGCGCTTGGGGCCTTTTTCATCTTCCATAAATGGACCTAACCACCACCCCGCACACATTCATGTGCAATTCGGCCCATGGACAGCGCCAAACCCAAGGCTTACGCCACCCAGATGACCAGCCCCCGCTTCCTTGACCGCCGCACCCCACCGCACATCTCCACGCTCATCCTGATGGCGGGTCTGTCGGCGCTGACGATGAACATCTTTCTGCCCTCGCTGCCGGGCATGGCGGCGTGGTTCAACGTGCCTTACGGGCTGATGCAGCTGTCGGTCGCGCTCTACCTCGGCCTTTCCGCGCTCCTACAAATTGCCATCGGACCCATTTCCGACCGCTTCGGTCGCCGCAAGGTGCTGCTCTGGTCGATCGCCCTGTTCCTGATCGCCACCGTCGGCACCCTCATCGCCCCCGATGCCACCACCTTCCTGATCTGCCGCATGGCGCAGGCCGTCATCGCCGCCTGCATGGTGCTGTCACGCGCCGTGGTGCGCGACATGGTGTCGGATGCCGAAGCCGCCTCGATGATCGGCTATGTCACCATGGGAATGTCCATCGTCCCGATGATCGGCCCCGTCATCGGCGGCCTGCTGGATGAGGCTTTCGGCTGGCAGGCCAACTTCGCGCTTCTCCTGATCCTCGGCCTTGCCACGCTGGCCCTCGTCTGGGCTGACCTTGGCGAAACCGCCACCATCCGCCGCGTCTCCTTAATGGATCAGGTCCGCACCTATCCCGGCCTGCTGCGTTCGCGCCGGTTCTGGGGCTATGTCGGCTGCGCCTCCTTCACCTCCGGCTCCTTCTTCGCCTATCTCGGCGGCGCGCCCTATGTGGGCAACGTGGTCTTTGGCCTGTCCTCGTCGGAAGTAGGCCTCCTCTTCGCCATCACCGCCGTGGGCTATCTGGTCGGCAATTTCATCGCCGGGCGCTTTTCTGTCCGCATCGGGATGAACCGGATGATCCTGTGGGGCACCATCGTCTGTGTGATCGGCCTTGGATTGCTGGTCCTTGTTACCCTCGCGGGCGTGCACTCGCCTTACGTCTTCTTTGGCTTCACCCTCGCCCTCGGCCTTGGCAATGGGATGACCTTGCCCAACGCCAATGCCGGGATGCTGTCAATCAAGCCGGAACTCGCCGGCACCGCATCCGGCCTCGGCGGCGCGATCCAGATCGGCGGCGGCGCGGCCCTGGCGGCACTTGCTGGCGCTTTGCTGACCGAAGGCGCCACCGAATTGCCGCTCGTCCTGCTCATGCTGGCCTCCGCGATCTTCGCCCTCTTCTCCATCCTCGCCGTCATCCGCCGCGCCCGCGCCCTCGGCCTCACCGCTTGACGGACACGCTTTGCAAAGCCGATAACGGCTTTGCAAAGGGGGCGCAGAATGGCCACACAGAAACTCTATGCCGGGGCCAAACTGCGCGAAATTCGCGGCCGCCTCTCGCTGACGCAAAAGACCTTTGCCGACAAGCTGGGTGTATCCCTGCCCTATCTCAACCAGATGGAAAACAACCACCGCCCCGTCTCGGCCTCGGTAGTTTTGGCGCTGGCACAGGAATTCGGGCTCGATGTGACCGAACTCACCGTGGGCGAATCCGAACGCCTGGTGTCGGACATGCGCGAAGCATTGGCCGACCCCGTCTTCGCCCAAACCACGCCGCCCTTGGCCGACCTGCGCCTTGCCGCCTCTAACGCCCCCGCCCTCGCCCGCGCCTTTCTCGATCTGCACCGCGCCTATCGTCAGACCCATGAACGCCTCGCCTCGCTGGATGAGGCCCTGGGCCGCGAAGACGCATCCCTCCGCCCATCCCCTTGGGAAGAGGTCCGCGATTTCTTCCACTATTGCGACAACTACATCGATGCCGTCGACCGCGCCGCCGAACATTTCGCCACCCCCACCGGGGGCCAGACCGACGTCACCCGCATCGCCATCACCGCACTGGAACGGCGCGGCATCACAGTCGCGTTCTCCGACCTGCCCGAAGTGCGCCGCTATGACCCCGCCACCCGCCAACTCACCCTGTCAAACCGCACCGCCAGCGCGACCCAGCGCTTTCAGCTTTTGCTGCAAGTAGCCCTGCTGACGCAAAACGAACTGATCGAAGCCACCCTCGACCTCGCCCGCTTCGCAACGCCCGAGGCGCGCGATATTGCCAAGATCGGCCTTGCCAATTACTTCGCCGGGGCCGCGCTCCTGCCTTACCGCGCCTTTCAGGCCGCCGCGCTGGAAACTCGGCATGATCTGGAACGCCTTGCCGATCTGTTTGGGGCTTCCATCGAACAGGTCGCCCATCGCCTGTCCACGCTGCAAAGACCGGGGGCCAAGGGCATCCCTTTCTTCTTCGTCCGCGTCGATCAGGCCGGCACCATCACCAAACGCCATTCGGCCACCCGTCTGCAATTCGCCCGCTTCGGCGGGGCTTGCCCCTTGTGGAACGTCCACCGCGCCTTTGAAACACCGGGCCATTTCCTGCGCCAATTGGCCGAAACCCCGGATGGCGTGCGCTATCTCTGCCTCGCGCGCGATGTGTCCAAACCGGGTGGGGCCTTCCTCGCCCCGGTCCGCCGCTATGCCATCGGGCTGGGCTGCGAAATCACCCACGCCGCCAATCTGGTTTATTCCGACGGCCTGGATCTGAAAGGCCGGTTTGAGCCCATCGGTATCTCCTGCCGCATCTGCGAACGGCGCGATTGCCACCAGCGCTCTGTCCCGCCCCTCGAACGCCGCCTGAAGGTCGACCCGGACAAGCGCGGTCTACTGCCCTACGACATTGCCGAATGAAACAGGCCCCGGCCTTACGCCGGGGCCCAATCCCCTCAGGCGGCGATCTGCTTCCAGATCGCATCCTTCAACCGCATCCGCTTTTGCCGCAGTTCCGTTTCATGCTCCGGCGATGTCGGCTCGATCAGCGTCTCGGCCCGATGCACCGCGCGGTTTACCTCGTGATACTCCTCCACCATCTTGGCGAAATGCGCATCCTTCGCCTTCATCGCATGAATCGCTTCGGCCTTTTCGGGGAAATCCTCGTAAAGATCATGGGGCGTGTTCGACATGGTGAGTCCTCTCTGTCTGTTCTGAAACAGATGTTAAGGATGGATCACCTTACGCGCCTTGACCTCGGTCAACTTACCGCGCCGCGCGCCGAAATCCGGCCGCCCGCGCCTCAGCCTCGGAACAGAAGAACCGCTCCCCGGCCCGCTCATTGATCCGCGTCGCCGCATAGTCCGCCTGCCCCGGCAGATGATAGATGCGCTTTCCCGTCCGGCCGATATTGCCCTTGATCGCACAGCCAGCGTCAGGCACCGCCTGCACGTCGGCTTGCGCCCTGCCCTGCTGGCGATGATCCTCTGGCGCGGCATAGGTCGATCCCCAGACCCCTGCCCCCGCAGCCTGCGCCACGGCCTCATCGGCGACATAGCGGTCGGAATAACGGCGATAGGCGATGGCGCCGCCTTGCCGCACCATCTGCGCTGCCACATCCTTGTCCTGCCGCAGGCAGACCGCCACCGCGCGGCCGTACTGATCCACGTCCTGCACCGAACAGGTCAGACGTCCCCCCGCAACGAGCCCAGCCAGCATCTCACGCTCCGCCGCACCACAGGCCCATGCCACCCCGCCCTGATCGCAGACCTGATCCAGTTCCGGCGCGTCGATCCCGAACAGCCGCACCTTCTGCCCGGCCAATTCCAGCGTATCGCCGTCCACCACCCGCGCCCGCCCCTCCAGCGCAAAGGTTGGGCCGGCCAGCACCATCAGAACGATCAGTGAACGAAGTATTAACAGCATCCCCCGATTTCCGCCGCTGAGCGCCGAAAATCAAGGTTAATGTTAACGATTGCTTAACTGGTTAAGAACGCAAGGCGAACATTACCGCTGCGCCACCCGCCAGTTCGGGTTGATCCACGGCTCCTGATTGGAGGCCGGAAGCGGCGTCCGCCCCAGCAGATGATCCGCCGCCTTCTCACCCACCATGATGGACGGAGCGTTCAGGTTCCCGTTGGTCACCTGCGGAAAGACCGAACTGTCGGCCACGCGTAAGCCATCAACCCCGATCACCCGGCATTCCGGATCGACCACCGCCATCGGATCATCCCGCCGCCCCATCCGCGCCGTCCCACAAGGATGATAGGCGCTTTCCGCATGGTGGCGAATGAAATCGTCCAGCTCCGCATCCGTCTGCACCCCGGCGCCAGGCTGGATTTCATGCTTCACATGCCCCGCCATCGCCTCTTGCCCGAAAATCTCGCGCGTCAGGCGGATGCAGGTGCGGAAATCCTCCCAATCCTCGGGATGCGACATGTAGTTGAACACGATCTTCGGCGCGACCGCCGGATCGCCGGATCGCAGCGTGACCGCCCCCCGCGATTTTGACCGCATCGGTCCGACATGGGCCTGAAACCCATGCCCTTCGGCTGCCGCCTTGCCATCATAGCGCACCGCGATGGGCAGGAAGTGATACTGTATGTCGGGATACTCCACCCCCGCCTTCGACCGGATAAACGCGCAGGCTTCGAACTGGTTCGACGCCCCCAGCCCCTTCTTGGTGAACAACCACTGCGCCCCGATCACCGCCTTGCCCATAAGGTTCCAGTATTTGTACAGCGTGATCGGCTGCTTGGACGCGAATTGCAGATACAATTCCAGATGGTCCTGCAAATTCGCCCCCACTCCGGGCCGATCCGCCACCACCGCAACCCCATGCTCGCGCAAATGCGCGCCCGCGCCGATCCCCGACAGCATCAGGATCTTGGGCGTGTTGATGCTGGATGCTGCCACCACCACTTCGCGCGCCGCCGGGATCACCTCAATTTGCCCGCCACGCTCCACCTCCACGCCCACGGCGCGGCCTCCTTCAATCACCACCCGCCGTGCAAGGGCGCGGATGACCTGCACCTTCCCGGTCTTGATCGCAGGTTTCAGATAGGCATTCGCCGCCGACCAGCGCACGCCGTTGAAAATCGTGGCCTCCATCGGCCCGAACCCCTCTTGCTGCTGGCCATTATAGTCGCGCGTCACCGGATAGCCCGCCTGCTCCCCCGCCCGGATGAACGCCTCGAATAACGGGTTCTCCCGCGGCCCCCGCGTCACATGCAACGGCCCCTTTGCGCCCCGCCACGCCGGATCAGCGCCATCCCGCTGCCCGTGCCACTGCTCCATCCGCTGGAAATAGGGCAGCACATCGGCATAGGCCCAACCCTGCGCCCCCATCTCGGCCCATGTGTCGAAATCCCGCGCATGGCCGCGCACATAGACCATCCCGTTGATGCTGGATGACCCGCCGATCACCTTCCCCCGCGGCGTGGCCAGCACGCGCCCGCCCAGATACGGCTCGGGCTCCGTGTGAAACCCCCAATCATAGCGCGCCATGTTCATCGGATAGGACAGCGCCGCCGGCATCTGGATGAACGGCCCCGCGTCAGTTCCGCCATGCTCGATCACCGTCACCGTGGCCCCGCCCTCGGCCAACCGCCAAGCCATGGCAGACCCCGCCGAACCCGCCCCGATGATCACGAAATCCGCCGCCATATCCCCGTTCCTTCTTCTCAATTCGTCCGTCCGGCCATTGCCAGACAGTCGGCAAAGCGGTCGAAGGCCACATTCCCACCCGATGCGACCACCAGCACCACCTTGCCCGCCACCGGCACCTGCCCCGCCAGCACGGCGGCCAGCGCCACCGCGCCCGATGGCTCCAGCACCAGCTTCAACACCTCGAACGCCCGCGCCATGGCCTCGGCCACCGGCCCATCCGCCACCGCCAACCCGGCCACCCCCGCCGCTTGACAGGCGGCGAAATTGGCCACCCCCGGCATCGGTGCCTGCAACGCATCGCACAGCGTCGGCCCACCCGGTGCCGCCACCCGTTCACCGGCCCGCAGCGAAAGGCCCATCCCGTCATGCCCCACCGGCTCACAACCCCAGATCGCTACGCCCGGATGCGCGCCGCGCATCATCAGCGACACGCCCCCCATCAGGCCGCCGCCGCCCACCGGACAGACCACCACATCCGGCTCTGCCCCCGCGTCCCGCATCTGCGCCAAGGCCTCGACCGCTGCCGTCCCCTGCCCCGCAATCACCGCCATGTCGTCAAACGGATGCAGCAGCACCAAGCCCCGCTCTGCCGCCAGATCGCGCGCCATGCCCGCCGCAACCACCTCGCGCGGGGCATCGCCGTGATGCGACAACACCACCTCCGCCCCCAGCGCCAGCGTCGCCTCCCGCTTCGCCGCAGGCGCATCCCAGGGCATCACAATCGTCACCGGAACCCCCAGATCACGCCCCGCCGCCGCCAGCCCTTGCGCGAAATTCCCGCTGGAGAATGCCACTACGCCCCGCGCCCGCTCTGCCGCCGTCAACTGCATCAACCGCCACAGCGCCCCGCGCAGCTTGAACGATCCCGTCCGCTGCAACCCTTCCGCCTTCACGAACAGCCGCGCCGCGCCACACTCCCGCGCCAGCACGTCGGATTCGATCAGGGGCGTCTCCCGCACGGTGCCGCGCAGCGCCCTATGCGCCACGCCGATCCGCTCCGGGTTGGGCAGGTCAATAGGGTGCATCCACCGGCCCCATCCCCACATAGACAGACTTGACCTGCGTGTAATGCTCCACCGCCGCGCGCCCGTTCTCACGCCCCACGCCCGACATTTTGGAACCGCCAAAAGGCGACTCAACCGGCGTCAGGTTATAGGCGTTGATCCAGCAGGTCCCCGCTTCCAGTTGGGCAATCACCCGATGCCCGCGCGTCAGGTCCGCCGTGAACACCCCCGCCGCCAGCCCGAATTCGGTGGCATTGGCCCGCGCGATCACCTCTTCCTCGCTGTCGAAATCCAGCACCGCCATCACCGGGCCGAACACCTCTTCCCGCGCGATCGTCATGGTATCTGTCACATCGGCAAAGACCGTGGGCTCAACGAAATACCCGGTATTCATAGCCGCCCGCCCGCCACCACAGATCAGCCGCGCGCCTTCCGCTTTGGCGGTTTCCATATAACCCAGCACCTTATCCATCTGCGTGCTGCTGACCAAAGGCCCCATCTGCGTGGCGTCCTCCAACGGGTCGCCCAACAGGATCGTCGCCGTCCGTGCTGCCAGTCGCTCCAGAAACCGCGCCTTGATCCCCTTCTGCACGAACACCCGCGTGCCGTTGCTGCACACCTGACCTGCGGAATAGAAATTCCCCAGCATCGCCGCGCCCACCGCATCCTCGACGGATGCATCGTCGAACACGATCAACGGCGACTTGCCGCCCAACTCCATCGTCACATTGCGCACGCCATCCGCCGCTGCCGCATAGACGCGCCGCCCCGTCGGCACCGATCCGGTCAGCGACACCTTGGCCACGCGCGGATCAGTCACCAGCGACGCGCCCACCGCACCGCGCCCCTGCACCACGTTGAACAGCCCCGCCGGCAGCCCGGCGGCCACGAAAATCTCGGCCAGTTTCAACGCCCCCAAAGGCGTCACTTCCGATGGCTTGAACACCATCGCATTGCCCAAGGACAGCGCCGGGGCCGCCTTCCAACAGGCGATCTGGCTGGGGTAATTCCACGCCCCGATCCCCACGCACACCCCCAAAGGCTCGCGGATCGTGTAGACGAAATCCCGCCCCAGCGGGATCGTCTCGCCCGTCACCGTGGGGGCCAGCCCCGCGAACCATTCCAGACTGTCCGCCCCGCTCGGCCAATCGGCCACCCGCGTTTCCTGAATCGGCTTTCCTGTATCCAGCGTCTCCAGCAGCGCCAGTTCCTCACCCCGGTCACGGATCATATCCGCCGCCCGGCGCAGGATGCGCGACCGCTCAACGGGTTTCATCGCAGCCCACTCCCGCTGGGCCCGGTGGGCCGAGGCCAACGCCGCCTCCACCACCGCGGGTGTCGCTTCATACAGCACGGCGATCACTTCGCCCGTCGCCGGATAGATCACCTTGATCTGCGCACCCGCGCTGTCCTCGGCATAACGGCCATCGACAAAATGGCTTCCCTGCGGTTGCGCCTTCATGCGACCCGTCCCTTCAATTGAGCATTCAGATAATCCAGTGCCACCGTCACCGCCGCCGCGCCATCCGGCGGCCCGGATTTCAGCACCTCGCGCAGGTAAAGCCCGTCGATCAGCGCACCCAGCCCTTCGGCCACCTCGCCCGCCCGCGCCCCCGCCAACGGCCGCAAACACACCATCAGGTTCGACCTCAGCCGCCCTTGGTAAATTGCGAGCAGCCGCTTCGCCTCCGGCACCGTCTGCGCCAGCACGTAGAAGTTCAGCCAGGCCCCCACCACCTCGCGCCGGAAATTCCCCGCGCTGAAGCTTGCAGCCAGAATCGCCCGCAGCCGCGTCTCCGGCCCATGCGCTACCGCCAGCGCTCCGCGCACCTCGGCCCCGTACAGCGTCAGCACATGGCGCATCGCTGCGAGGAAAATCTCCTCCTTGGACCCGAAATAATGATGCGCCAGCGCGCTCGACATGCCCGCCCGCTTGGCGATCTGGCTCACCGTCACGTCCAGCGACCCCACCCGCCCGATCTCTGTGATCGTGGCTTTGACCAGCGCCGCCTTTCGGATAGGCTCCATCCCAAGCTTCGGCATATCGGTCTGGCCCCCAAGAAAATCCTTGCCAAACCGAATAAGCGTGAAGTCTATTGACTCGTCAATCAACAAAAACTGCCAGGGAGATCTCGCTCATGTTCAAACACCTCCTCCTCGCCAGCACCGCATCGCTTGCGCTTGCCGGGGCCGCTGCTGCCGAAGGCTGCGATACGGTCATCTTCTCGGATGTGGGCTGGACCGACATCACCGCCACCACCGCGGCCACCACCCTCGTGCTTGAGGCGCTGGGATATGAGACGGAAACCAAGGTTCTTTCCGTCCCCGTCACCTATACAGGGCTGGCCGAAGGCGACATCGACGTATTCCTGGGCAACTGGATGCCCTCGATGGAGGCCGACATCGCCCCCTACCGCGATGCAGGCACCGTCGACACCGTCCGCGCCAACCTCGAGGGCGCGAAGTACACGCTCGCCACCAATGAACATGGCGCCGCCCTCGGCATCACCGATTTCGCGATGATCAAGGATCACAAGGACGCGCTGGGTGCCCAGATCTATGGCATCGAACCCGGCAATGACGGAAACCGTCTGGTGCTCGAGGCGATCGGAAGCCCCGCCTTCGGCATGGACGGCTTTGAAATCGTCGAATCGTCAGAGCAGGGCATGCTGGCCGAAGTCGCCAGCAAGACCGAGGGCGGCGAACCCATCGTCTTCCTCGCCTGGGAACCCCACCCGATGAACGCGAACTTCAAGCTGACCTATCTGACCGGCGGCGATGATCTGTTCGGGCCGAATTTCGGCGGGGCCACGATCTATACCAACACCCGCGCGGGCTATGTGGGCGAATGCCCGAATACCGGCAAACTGCTGCAAAACCTGTCCTTCACGCTTGCCATGGAAAACGAAATCATGGGCGCGATCCTGAATGACGGCGCCGATCCGCGCGACGCCGCCAAGGCATGGCTGACCGCCAATCCCACCGTGTGGGAGCCGTGGCTCGAAGGCGTGACCACCAAGGATGGCGGCGACGCCAAGGCCGCCGTTACCGCCGCACTGCAGTAACCGCTCCGCCCTGCGGCAGGCACCCGGGGGCTTTGCGCCCCCGGACCCCCGCAGGGTATTTTCCGCCAAGATGAAGGGGGAAGGCCGCAGATGGAGTGGCTGACTGATACCAAGATACCCGTGGGCCGAACGGCCAAGGCCATCTTTGATTGGATGAACACCCATCTGGGGCCACTTTTCGACCTGATCTCCGATGTGATGGAGGCGATGATCGACGGCATCCTTTGGGTGCTGCAAACGCCCCATCCGCTGGTTGTCATCGGGGCCTTCATCGCGCTGACCTGGTATCTGCAACGCTCATGGAAGGTCTGCCTCGGCGTGCTGCTGGGCTTTCTTTTCATTCTCAATCAAGGTTATTGGGAAGAAACCACCGAAAGCCTGACCCTCATCCTCGCCGCCTGTGTGGTCTGCATGGGGCTGGGCGTGCCGATCGGCATCGCCGCCGCGCATCGCCCGCGCCTTTACCGGGCCATGGTCCCGGTGCTGGATCTGATGCAGACCCTGCCCACCTTCGTCTACCTGATCCCCGCCATCGTGTTCTTCGGCCTCGGCATGGTGCCGGGCCTGATCGCCACGGTGATCTTCGTTCTGCCTGCACCCATCCGTCTGACGCATCTGGGCATCTCCACCACCCCCCAAGCCCTGCTGGAGGCCGCCACCGCCTTTGGCGCCACCCCGAAACAAACGCTGTGGAAGGTCGAACTGCCCTATGCGCTTCCGCAGATCATGGCAGGCCTGAACCAGACCATCATGCTGTCGTTGTCCATGGTGGTGATCGCGGCGCTTGTCGGCGCGAACGGCCTTGGCGTGCCGGTCGTGCGGGCGTTGAACTCGGTCAACTCCGCCCTCGGCTTTGAAGCCGGCTTCATCATCGTGGTGGTGGCCATCCTGCTGGACCGCATGCTCCGGGTGACGCGCAAATGACTTCTCCCCGCAATGCCGTAGAATTTGACCGCGTCTCCATCGTCTTTGGCGACAACCCAGACCGCGCCCTACCCCTGATGGACGCGGGCAAAACCCGGTCCGAGGTGCAGGCCCAATGCGGCCAAGTCCTGGGCGTGCATGACTGCACCCTGAGCGTGGCCGAAGGCGAAATCCTCGTCCTCATGGGCCTGTCAGGCTCCGGCAAATCCACCCTGCTGCGCGGGGTCAACGCGCTCAACCCCGTGGTGCGGGGCGAGGTGCGGGTCTGGGACGGCAACAAAATGGTTTCTGTCACCAAGGCCGACCACGCCACCCTGCGCGAATTGCGCCTGTCGCGCGTCGCCATGGTGTTTCAGCAATTCGGCCTCCTTCCCTGGCGCACGGTGCGCGAAAATGTGGGCCTCGGCCTCGAACTCGCAGGCATCCCGGTCGAAGGGCGCCGCGCCAAGGTGGATGAACAGCTTGCGCTGGTGAACCTCACGCAATGGGCCGACCGCAAGGTGGGTGAATTGTCCGGCGGCATGCAGCAACGCGTGGGCCTTGCCCGCGCCTTCGTGACTCAAGCCCCGATCCTATTGATGGATGAACCGTTTTCCGCGCTTGACCCGCTGATCCGCGCCAAATTGCAGGACGAACTCCTCGACCTGCAGGCGAAACTTCAGCGCACCATCGTCTTTGTCAGCCACGATCTGGATGAGGCGTTCAAGATCGGCAACCGCATCGCCCTGATGGAAGGCGGCCGCATCGTCCAATGCGGCACCGCGCGGGAAATCATTGCCAACCCGGTCAGCGATTACGTCGCCGATTTCGTGGCCCACATGAACCCGCTCTCCGTCCTCACCGCGCGCGATGTCATGGCCCCCGGCCAATCTGCGACAGGCGCTTTGGTCGAGGCGGAAACCCCCGTCCGCACGGTGATGGAGATGATGCGCGACGGCGCCACCGAACTCACAGTCGTCGACAACGGCACCCCCATCGGCGCCATCCGGGCCGCCGATGTGATGGGCCGCCTGATCAACCCGCGCGGGGCCTGATCACTCGGCCCGGTTAAACGTCACCGCGCCCTGTTCGCCCTTGAAATCGCGCAATTCCAGCGTGGCTTCATCCACATATTCCAACCGCCAGCAGGCATCATCCGCGGGGTCGTCACCATAGCGATACAGCGATATCGCCATCCCATTGCCCGGCAATGTGCCATCACCGCACAATTCGCCCACAGACATCAGGTATGCGCCCACAACCTCATCCTGCGCGACTTCCAGCCAGTCCATCCCGGCAATCTCGATGAAAAAGGGTGTCTCTTCGCCCACGGGCCGCCACCGCCCCTGCATGGCGCGGAGGTTGCCCTCATACAGGTCATCGGGAACCATCGTCAGGCTGTCCAGCACCACCTCGGCGGAACTGTCGCCCATCTCCCCGATCCGCCCGGAAAAACTTACCGCCGTAAGGACGGGCAGGCCCTGCAAAACGTCAAACACATCTGGCGGTGTCCCGCCATCCTGCATCACGGCCAGATTGAACCCTGATGCCACGATGTAGCAGGCAATCGGCGATCCCTCGGCATCGCATCCCACGGCATAGCCTTGGTCAGCGAAAGGATCGGCCATGGCCGCACTGGCCATACTAAGAAACACACCGCACAACACCACACGCATCGTAACCCCACAAAAACGCCCGTTCTAGTACCTGTTCCGATGCCTGCCACTTGTTAAAGGGCAAAACGCTGAACATCAGGCTTTCTTCGCAACCTTTGCCGCCGTCTTGGGCTTGGCCGCCGCTTTTGGCTTGGCTGCCGCCTTGGGCTTTGCGGCCGCTTTCGGTTTGGCCGCCGCCTTCGGTTTCGCCGCCTTCTTGCCGCCCGACTTGCCCGCCTTTTCGGCAATCAGCGCCAGCGCCTCGTCCAGCGTCACCGCCTCGGGGTCCAGCTCCTTGGGCAAAGTGGCATTCACCTTGGCCCATTTCACATAAGGCCCGTATTTGCCGGGCATCACCTGAACCTCTCCCCCATCGGGATGCGCGCCCAGCACGCGCAACGGCCCGGCCGGGGCCGATGCCCCGCGTCCCCGCGTCGCCTTCTGCGCCAGCACCTCGACCGCACGGTTCATCCCGATGGTGAAGACCTCCTCCACATCTGGAATATTGGCGTAAACCGACCCATGCTTCACATAAGGCCCGAACCGCCCGATGCTCGCCTCAACCAATTGCCCATCCGCCGGATGCGGCCCGATGGGGCGCGGCAGCGTCAGTAACTGCATCGCGCGTTCCAGCGTCATGCTTTCCGGCGACCATCCCTTGGGCAGGCTGGCACGCGGCGGCTTCGGTGCCTCTGTCGTGGCCTCACCCTTCTGGACATAAGGCCCGAACCGGCCCGCCCGCAGGCTGATCGGCTGGCCATCCGCATCCAGACCCAGCACCGTGCCATCAGCGGAAATCGCGCCGCCTTCCTCGCCGCCGCCAATCGGGCGGGTATAGCGGCATTCCGGATAGTTGCCGCAGCCGATGAACGCCCCGCCCGACCGCGCGGTTTTCAGGTTCAGCCGCCCCGTGCCGCAGACCGGGCAGACGCGCGGATCACTGCCATCGGCGCGGGCCGGGTAAAGGTGCGGCGCAAGGAATTCGTCAATCTTTTCCAGCACCTCGCTGATCCGCAGATCGGCGGTTTCCGCAATCGCGGCGCTGAAATCCCGCCAGAAGCGCGACAGCACTTCCTTATAGTCCCGCTCGCCCGCCGACACGTCATCCAGCTGCGATTCCAAATCGGCAGTGAAATCGAAATCCACATAGCGGCGGAAATAGTTGGTCAGGAAGGCCGTCACCAGCCGCCCCTTGTCCTCGGGGATCAGGCGGTTCTTGTCCTTGCGCACATATTCGCGGTCCTGAATCGTGCCGATGATGCTGGCATAGGTCGATGGCCGCCCGATCCCCAACTCTTCCATCCGCTTGACCAGCGTCGCCTCGGTATAGCGCGGCGGCGGCTGGGTGAAATGCTGGTCCGGGGTGACGGCGCGCTTGTCCACCGCTTCGCCCTGCATCACCTGCGGCAGGCGGCCCTCATCTTCGCCATCGTCATCACGGCCCTCGTCATAAACGGCAAGGAACCCGTCAAACAGCACCACCTGCCCATTGGCCCGCAGCACCACCTGCCCATCGGCGGATGCCACATCCACCGCCGTCCGCTCCATCCGCGCCGCAGCCATCTGGCTGGCAATCGTGCGCTTCCAGATCAGCTCGTACAGCTTCTTCTGATCCGCCTCGACAAGGCGCAGCTTCTCCGGCCCCGCCGCCATATCGGTGGGGCGGATGCACTCATGCGCTTCCTGCGCATTCTTGGCCTTGTTCTTGTACATGCGCGGGCTGTCGGGCACATAGGTCGGCCCGAAGCGGCGCTTGATCTCGTCGCGCGCGGCCATCACGGCCTCAGGGGCCATGTCGATGCCATCGGTCCGCATATAGGTGATGTGTCCGGCCTCATACAGCCGCTGCGCCGCGCTCATCGTGGCCTTGGCCCCCATACCGTATTTCCGGCTGGCCTCCTGCTGCAAGGTCGATGTCATGAAGGGCGGCCAGGGGTTGCGGGTGGCTGGCTTGGCCTCCACCGATTGCACCGCCAATGTTCGCGAAGTGACAGCCTGCACCGCCAGTTCGGCCGCTTCTGCCGTGGGAATGTCGAATTTTGAAAGTTTCTTTCCGCCCAGAACCGACAGCGTCGCCTCAAACTCCTGCCCGCGCGGGGTGGTCAGCACGGCTTTCACGGTCCAGTATTCCTGCGCGCGGAACGCCTCGATCTCCATCTCGCGCTCGACGATCAGGCGCAGGCAAACCGATTGCACCCGCCCCGCCGATTTCGCCCCTGGCAACTTGCGCCACAGCACGGGCGACAGGGTGAATCCCACCAGATAATCCAGCGCCCGCCGCGCCAGATAGGCATCCACCAGCGCCTCATCCACCTGACGCGGTTCCTTCATCGCTTTGGTCACCGCCTCTTTGGTGATGGCGTTGAACGTGACGCGCGAAACCTTTTTCCCCTTCTTGATCGACGAGGCCAACGCCTCCTGCAAATGCCAGGAAATCGCCTCGCCTTCGCGGTCGGGGTCGGTGGCAAGGATAAGGGTGTCGTCGGTTTTCAGCGCCTCGGCAATCGCGCGGACATGCTTTTTCGATTCCGGCGCAACTTCCCATTCCATTCGGAAATCCTGCTCGGGATCGACCGATCCATCCTTGGCAGGCAGGTCGCGCACATGGCCATAAGACGCCAGAACCGTGAAATCAGACCCAAGATATTTGTTGATCGTCTTGGCCTTCGCCGGGCTTTCCACAACGACAACAGCCATAAAACATTCCCTTCAAAGCCCGGATCAACAGCGCGGCACCATGTGGGCGAACCCCGCCGCTTGTCAATGCAGCCATATGACCGCTTGTCCGGGATGAAAACAGGGATCGCCCCGCTCCCCGAGAAAAAGGGCTATCCCGCCCCCTCCTGCATAAGGTGCGCCGATCGCACCGTTGCGGCGACCGCTCTACCATCAGATGAGAATGGAGTCCCCTTACGGACGACCTGCCAACAGGACAACGCCACGAAATACTGCCAATAGCCCCCGGCCAACCAGGATGATCGGGGGCCTTTACCGCCACCCTTGACGGACGCCCTTCGCTACCGCCACTTGCGCGCCGCCCCTCAAGCGCGGGCCCTCAAGCGCGGGCCCTCAAGCGCGGGCCCCTTTCCCAAAGGCACTGTCCAAAGCCGCCAGTGCCCTGCCTCATGAATACCGAAGGCAGCAACACCCGCTCAGCAACGCGACAGCAAACCGCCCGCCTGCCGCAGCACCCGCCCCTCCATCTCCAGCGCGACCAGTTCCCGCGCCACCGTCTCGGTCGGCAGGTCCAGATCGCGAATCAACTGATCCTCGGCCACTGCGCTGGGCCCTAGCCGATCCAAGATCATCCCGTGCAGCGCCGCCACTTCGATCAACGGGCGCCGTGCGGGCACTGGGCCGGGCAATCCCTCGACCTTCGCCAAACCTGCCTCCGCAGCCACAGCGCCGACTGCACCCGCAGCCGACACTGGCGCACCCGACCTTTCCATCCCAAGAACCTGACCCTCGATTATCGCATCCTCTGCCCTGCCCTGATTTCCGGTCCCGCCGCCAATCGCCTCCAGCACATCCTCTGCACTACGCACCAGAACCGCCCCGTCGCGGATCAGCATGTTGCACCCCGCCGCCCGCGCATCGAAGGGATGGCCCGGCACGGCCAGCACCTCGCGCCCCAGATCCAGCGCATCCCGCGCGGTGATCAGGCTGCCGGACCTTGCCGCCGCCTCCACCACCACAACTGCCCGCGCCATCCCGGCGATGATCCGGTTGCGCAGCGGGAAATGCCGCGCCTGCGGCTGCATGCCCATCGGCTGTTCCGAAATCAGACAGCCCGTCTCGGCGATCCGCGCGGCCAGCCCAATATTCTCTTCGGGGTAAATCACATCCACCCCGCCCGCCATCACCGCCACCGTCCCGGTGACCAGCGCGGCTAGATGCGCCTCGGTATCAATCCCCCGCGCCAGACCCGACACCACCACATGGCCCGCCCCCCCCAGCGCCCCCGACAGCCGCCGCGCCATCCGCACGCCCAGCGACGACGCATTCCGCGCGCCCACCATCGCCACCATGGGCCGCGAGAGCCAGGCCACATCGCCCCGCGCCCAGAGGATCGGCGGCGCATCCGGCATCTCTTCCAGCCCCGCCGGATAGCCCGGCCCGCCGGGGATCAGCATCACCGCCCCCGCCAGCCGCGCCTGCGCCATCTCATGCCGCGCCACTTCCACCGGGCAGGGCGCGTAATCCTCCACCCCCGCCGCACGCGCCACTTCCGGCAACGCCGCCAGCGCCGCCCGCGCCGATCCATGCTCCGCCACCAGCCGGTGATAGGTCACCGCCCCCACCCGCCGTGACCGGATCAGCCGCAGCCGATCCACCGGATCATCATCCTGGATATCCCGCATCTGGCCCGCCTTCTGCTGCCCTACCCCGCCACGATGCCCCCGATTCCTTAAAACCCGGTGAATCCCAGCCCCAAACCCGGCGGAATCCGCCCCCCCTGCGTCGCCTTCGTCATTGAAGCCCGCGCGAAAGTTTGATCAAATGGCAACAAAGACAGGTCCGCGCCGGACCCCGCAGGATGGAGCCCAATCATGCAGAATGCCGAAGTCGCCCTTCGCCGGGATGAAGCCATTTCCCGCGGCGTCGGGATGATGACCCAGATCTATGCCGACCGCGCCCTGAACGCGGAAATCTGGGATATCGAGGGCAACCGCTATATCGACTTCGCCGCAGGCATCGCCGTGGTCAACACCGGCCATTGCCACCCCAAGGTGATGGCTGCCGTCACCGCCCAGATGGCCAAGTTTACCCATACCTGCCATCAGGTTCTGCCCTATGAGAATTACATCCACCTCGCCGAACGGCTGAACGCCATCGTTCCGGGCAATTTCGCCAAAAAGACCATCTTCGTTACCACCGGGGCCGAGGCCTGCGAAAATGCGATCAAGATCGCCCGCATCGCCACAGGCCGGAACGCCGTCATCGCCTTTGGCGGCGGCTTCCATGGCCGTACCTTCATGGGCATGTCGCTGACCGGCAAGGTGGAGCCCTATAAAAAAGGCTTCGGCGCGATGATGCCGGATGTCTTCCATGTCCCCTTCCCGATGGGGCCGCATGGCATTTCCACCGAGGATTCGATGAAAGGCATCGAAAAGCTCTTCAAGGCCGATCTCGACCCGAACCGCGTGGCCGCCATCATCTTCGAACCCGTCCAAGGCGAAGGTGGCTTCTATGAGGCCCCGACCGACCTGATCCGCGCCCTGCGCGCGCTGTGCGACAAGCATGGCATCGTCATGATCGCGGATGAGGTGCAGACCGGCTTTGCCCGCACCGGCAACCTTTTTGCCATGGAAATGCACGGCGTCGCGGCCGACCTTACCACCATGGCCAAAGGCCTTGCAGGCGGCCTTCCCCTTGCGGCTGTCACCGGCAAGGCGGAACTGATGGATGCCGCCAACCCCGGCGGCCTTGGCGGCACCTATGCCGGCAACCCGCTGGGCATCGCCGCCAGCCATGCCGTGCTGGACGTGATCGAGGAAGAGCAGCTTTGCGCCCGCGCCAACGAGCTCGGCTCACGGCTGAAACAGCGGCTGGAGCAAATCCGCTCCACCACCCCCGAAATCGTGGATATCCGCGGTCCGGGCTTCATGGTGGCCGTGGAATTCGCCAACCCCTCGACCCACGAGCCCGATGCGGGCTTCACCGGCCGTGTGCGGACCGAGGCGCTCAAGCGTGGCCTGATCCTTCTCACCTGCGGCGTCTATGGCAATGTGGTGCGCTTCCTTGCGCCGATCACCATCCCCGACGCCCATTTCGCCGAAGCTATGGATATCCTGGAAGAGTCTGTCGCCGCAGCCCGTCAGGCCTGAGCGCGATGCTACAACCGCGGACCGGGGGCCAGCCCCCGGACCCCCGGAGTATTTGTACCAAGATGAAGCTCAAGACGTGGAAAGAGGGGGGCCGTTCCAACTGGAATGGCCCTTTTCCTTGCGCTAAGCCTCACATATGAGCGCAGCCCCCCCTTCCCCCGGCTTCCGACTGACTGACGTTTCCGTCCAACTGGGCGGCAAAACCGTCCTGTCTGACCTCACACTGTCCCTGACAGAGGCCCGCATTGGCATCCTCGGCCGCAACGGATCGGGCAAGACCACGCTCTTGCGCCTGCTGGCAGGCCTGATCCCGCCCACGCAAGGCACCCTCACGCTCGACGGGATCGACCCCGCCCGTGACCGCAAGGCGATGATCTCCCACCTCGGCATCCTGTTCCAGAACCCTGATCATCAGATCCTCTTCCCGACTGTAGAAGAAGAGCTTGCCTTCGGCCTGCGCCAGCAAGGCCAGACCGACGCCGCCGCCCGCGCTGCCGCCCGCGCCGTGCTGGCGACCGAGGGGCGCGCCCATTGGGCCACCGCCTCCACCGCCACGCTCAGCCAGGGGCAGCGGCATTGGCTCTGCCTGCAGGCGGTGCTGATGATGGCGCCCGCCACGATCCTGCTGGACGAACCCTTCGCCGGGCTGGACCTGCCCGCACAATCCCGCCTGACCCGCCGCCTTGCCGCCCTGCCGCAACGGCTGATCACCGTCACCCACGATCCCGCCAGCCTTTCGGGGGCCGACCGCATCCTCTGGCTCGATGCCGGACGCATCGTGCAGGACGGGCCGCCCGCAACAGTGCTTCCCGTCTTCACCGCCGCGATGGACAGCATCGCCCGCGACGATCACGACACCGCCCTGCCCACCTGACCGCCGCATCACAGGCCGCCGCCCATGCTCGCCCTCACCTCGCCCGTGCAAACCCCCTTTCACCGCCTGCCCGCCGGGGGGAAACTTGCGGCACTGGCGGCCTTCACCGTCCTGCTCTTTCAGCTGAACAGCCCCATCGCCCTCGCCCTCGCGCTTGGCCTCATCGCCGCGCTGCACATGCCGGGCGGCTGGCCCTTCGCCACCCATGCCCTGCGCCTTCTGCGCCCGCTCTGGCCTTTTGCGCTTGTCCTCACCCTCTGGCACCTCTGGACCAATGACCCGCGCGGCGGCGCCATCGTCCTTCTGCGCCTGACCACCGCCCTCGCCGCCGCCAACCTGGTCACCATGACCACCCGCCTCTCCGACATGATCGCCGTCGTCGAACGCGTCGCCTCCCCCCTCGCCCGCCTCGGCCTGCCGCCGCGCACGCTGGCGCTCGCCATCGCGCTGACCATCCGCTTCCTGCCCGTCCTCTCCGACCGCCTCACCCGCATTGCCGAGGCATGGCGCGCCCGCTCCTCCCGCCGCCCCGCCTGGCGCATCCTCACCCCCGCCACGCTCGCCACCCTCGACGATGCCGATCAGGTGGCCGAGGCCTTGCGGGCACGCGGCGGCGCAGGCTAGATGCGCGCCACCCACAAGGAGACGCCCATGGAACGCAGCCTGTCCCACATCGCCCTCTTCGCGGCCCTGATCGCGGTACTGGGCTTCGTGCCGCAGATCACGCTGGCCACCGGCGTGCCGATCACCGCACAAAGCCTTGGCATCATGCTCTGCGGCACCGTGCTGGGCGCCAAACGCGGCGCGCTGGCAGTCCTGCTCTTCCTGCTCTTGGTCGCAATCGGGCTGCCGCTTTTGTCGGGCGGGCGCGGCGGCCTTGGCGTCTTTGCCTCGCCTACCGTGGGCTTCCTGATCGGCTTCCCCATCGCCGCTTTCGTCGCAGGCCTGATCGTCGAACGCAGCCGCGCGCCCATCGGCATTGCGGCGGGCGTCGGAGCCTTCCTCGGCGGAGTTGTCACCCTCTACGCCTTCGGCATCCCCGGCATGGCGCTGATGCTGGGCAAGACCCTGCCCGAGGCCGCGCTGTTGATCACGCCCTACCTGCCCGGTGACCTGATCAAGGTCGCACTCACAGGCCTGATCACCCACAGCCTCGCCCGCATGCGCCCGGATTTCCTGCCCTCGCGGCACTGATCCAACGCAAAGGGGCGGCCCACCAGGACCGCCCCTCTTGTTTTGTTAGAAGACACGATCGTCCCGTCACCGCAGCTTCAGCGTGGCCAACCCCACCAGCGCCAGGATCAGCGAAATGATCCAGAACCGGATCACGATCTGCGGCTCGGCCCAGCCCTTCTTCTCGAAATGGTGGTGGATCGGCGCCATCAGGAACACGCGCTTTCCCGTCGCCTTGAAATAGGCAACCTGGATGATCACCGACAGCGCCTCCACCACGAACAGCCCGCCCACGATGGCCAGCACGATCTCATGCTTGGTGCAAACCGCAATCGCCCCCAGGGCCCCGCCCAGCGCCAGCGACCCGGTATCGCCCATGAACACCGCCGCCGGGGGGGCGTTGTACCACAGGAACCCCATCCCGCCCCCGAACAGCGCCGCGCAGAAGATCAGAAGCTCCCCAGTGCCGGGGACGAAATGCACGCCAAGATAATCGGTGTAATTGGCGTTCCCCACCACATAGGCAATCACCCCGAAGGTTCCCGCCGCAATCATCACTGGCATGATGGCCAACCCGTCCAGCCCATCCGTCAGGTTCACCGCATTGGCCGCGCCCACGATCACCACCATCCCGAAGGGGATGAAGAACCACCACAGGTTCAAGAGCAGGTCCTTGAAGAACGGAAAGGCCAGTTCATTCGTAAGCTCCGGAGGATGAAAGGCCGACGCCGCATAGGTCGCCAGCGCCGCGATCACCAAACCTGCGCCAAACCGCACCCGCCCCGGCACGCCCTTCGTGTTCTGCTTTGTGACCTTAGCATAGTCATCGGCAAAGCCGATCAGTCCAAAGGCCAACGTCACCAGCATCACGATCCAGACATAGGGGTTGTCCCACCGCGCCCACAGCAGCGTCGACACCATCAGCGCCGACAAGATCAGCAAGCCGCCCATCGTCGGCGTCCCCGCCTTGGCGAAATGGCTCTGCGGCCCGTCATCGCGGATCGGCTGGCCCTTCTTCTGCTTGCGGCGCAGCAGGTCGATCAGCGGCCGCCCAAAGACGAACCCGAACACCAGCGCCGTCAGGAACGCGCCCCCTGCCCGCACCGTCTGATAGCGGAACAGGTTAAAGAAATCGCCGCCATCCGAAAAAGCCGTCAGCCAATAAAACATGTCACTCAGTCCCCGCGTTCTTTGGCGCCACCGCCTGCCCCAGTTTCCTCAGCGCGTCAACGACAAGACTGACCTTGGATCCCTTGGACCCTTTCACCAACACAATATCCCCGGCATCGATGATCGACCGCGCCCGCGACGCAAGGTCGGTGGCTGTCTCGGCCCACTCCCCCCGCTGCCCGCGCGGCAGCGCCTCCCACAGCGCCCGCATGCGCGGGCCGACGCAATGGATCACCGTCACCGCCTCAAGCCCCGGATGCCGCGCAATGGCCGCATGCAACGCGCCTTCTGTCGGCCCCAGCTCCAGCATATCGCCCAGCACGGCTATCCGCCGCCCCGTAGCCAGCCGTCCGGTCCCATCCTCCGGCACGGCGGCAATCAGCACATCCAGCGCCGCCGCCATGCTGGCCGGATTGGCGTTGAACGCATCGTCGATCAGGTCGAACCCGGTCTCGTCCAGCGTATCCATCTCGATCCGCTCGCGCGTGCCGCGCCCTACAGGTGGCATCCACTGCCCGATGTCACAGGCCGTGATCGCCGGATCGCAGCCCATCGCCTCGGCCACCGCCAGCGCGCCGGTCGCATTGGCCGCGAAATGCCGTCCGGGGGATCGCACCTTGAACAGCAGCGCCTCACCGCGCCGCGCCACACGCACCACTGTCGTCTCTCCCGCAATCTCGACCGACAGGATGCGCCAATCCGCGCTCTCTGCCGCGCCGAACATCACCGCCTTCGCCCCCACCGCCGCCGCCTTGGCGCGCAGGATCGGAGTCGTGGCAATGTCCGCATTCAGCACCGCCACCCCACCGGGGCGCAGCCCATCCAGGATCGACGCCTTCTCATGCGCGATCCCCTCGATGCTTTCAAACGCCTCCAGATGCGCGGGCGCCACCGTGGTGATCATCGCCACGTCCAGATCGGCCATCCGCGACAGCGGCGCGATCTCGCCGGGATGGTTCATCCCGATCTCGATCACCGCGAATTCCGTCTCCTCCGGCATGCGCGCCAGCGTCAGCGGCACGCCCCAATGGTTGTTGTAACTCGCCTCCGCCGCATGCACCCGGCCCTGCCCGCCCAGAATGGCGCGCAGCATCTCCTTGGTGGATGTCTTGCCCACCGATCCGGTGATCCCCACCACCCGCGCCTTCGTTCGCGCCCGTGCCGCGCGGCCCAGATCCTCCAGCGCGCGCAGCACATCCGGCACGATCAGCAGCGGCGCATCCTCCGCCACCCCCTCCGGTACGCGGGAAACCAAAGCCGCCGCCGCCCCTTTTTCCAGCGCCGCCTTCACAAAATCATGCCCGTCGCGCACATCCTTCAACGCAACAAACAACTCCCCCGGCCGCAGCGTCCGCGTGTCGATCGACACGCCCGACGCAGCCCAGCGCTTCGTCGTCCGCCCGCCCGTCGCCGCAACCGCCGCGTCCGAAGTCCACAAAGCCATCAGATCACCCCATCCAGCGCCGCCACCGCGATGCTCGCCTGTTCCACATCGTCAAAGGGATAGACATCGCCCTTGATGATCTGCCCCGTCTCATGCCCCTTGCCCGCAATCAGCAGCGCATCGCCGGGGCCAAGCGCATCGACCCCGCGCAGAATAGCCTCGGCCCGGTCGCCCACCTCATTGGCCTCGGGGCAGGCCGCCATGATCTCGGCCCGGATCGCGGCAGGCTCTTCGCTCCTCGGATTGTCGTCGGTCACGAACAGCACATCGGCAAACTCCCGCGCCGCCGCCCCCATCAGGGGGCGCTTGGTGCGGTCCCGGTCGCCGCCCGCGCCAAAGACGATGACGATCCGCCCCATCACATGCGGCCGCAACGCGCGCAGCGCCGTCGCCACCGCATCCGGCGTATGGGCATAATCCACGAACACCGCCGCCCCGTTCCTGCGCGTCGCCGCCAACTGCATCCGCCCGCGCACACCCTGCAACGACGGCAGCACCCGGAACACCGCCGCAGGCTCCGCGCCCGCCGCGATCACAAGGCCCGCCGCCAGCGCCACATTCTCCGCCTGAAACCCGCCGATCAGATCAAGCCGCAGCTGATGCGGCTGCCCCTGCCATTGGAACCGCACCTCCTGCCCCGTGGCGTCATAACGCTGCCCCAGCAACCGCAGGTCGCAGCCCGCGCCATGCCCCACCGCCAGCACCCGCTGCCCGCGCGCCTGTGCCACCTCGGCCACTGCCGCGCCATGGGCATCGTTCATATTCACCACGGCCACGCCCTCGGGCGGCAGAACCCGCGCGAACAGCGCCGCTTTGGCCGCGAAATAGGCCTCCATCGTGCCGTGGTAATCCAGATGATCCTGCGTGAAATTCGTGAACCCCGCCGCCGCCAGCCGCACGCCATCCATCCGCCGCTGGTCCAACCCGTGCGAGGATGCCTCCATCGCCGCATGGGTCACCCCCGCCGCCGCCGCCTGCGCCAGCATCGAATGCAACGTCAGCGCGTCCGGCGTCGTATGGCTCGACGGGGCCGCCCAGGCCCCCTCAACCCCCGTGGTGCCGATATTGATCGCCGCATGGCCCAGCGCCATCCAGATCTGGCGCGTGAAGGTCGCGACCGATGTCTTGCCATTCGTGCCGGTGACCGCAACCATAACCTCTGGTTGTGCGCCAAACCACAGCGCCGCCGCGCCCGACAGCGCCGCCCGCGCATCCTCGGCCACCACCAGCGCCGCATCGCTGCCCGCCAAAGCCTCCGCCGCGATCCGCGCGCCCTCGGCATCGGTCAGCACTGCCGCCGCGCCCATCCGCAGCGCAGGGCCGATGAACTCCGCCCCATGCAGCACCGCCCCCGGCAGGGCCGCGAACAGGAATCCGTCCTTCACGGCCCGGCTGTCGGCGGTCACACCCGCCAATACCGGATCACGCCCGCCCCGCGCCGCCAGACCGAGTCCCGACAGTTTCTTCGCCCCGGCCATGTGTCCCGCGTCCCTGTTCGATCAATTCGCGACGGCTGTTAGCTCATCCACTGCCGGGGGTTCAACCACCGGCCGCAACCCGAGCAGCGGGGCCGCCCGGCGGATGATCTCGCCTGCCACCGGCACCGCCGTCCATCCCGCCGTGCGGCGAGGCTCGCTGCCCGATGTTTCCACCGGCTCGTCCAGCGTCACCACCAGCACATATTTCGGGTCATCCGCCGGGAACATGCTGGCGAAAGTGTTCACCACCTTGTCCTCGTCATAGCCCCCCGTGCGGCTGGGCTTTTCCGCCGTCCCGGTCTTGCCCGCCACCTGATAGCCCGGCACATCGCCCAGCGTCGCCGTGCCATGCTCCACAACACCGCGGAGCATATGCACAGATGCCCGCGCCGTTTGCTCCGTCATCACACGCGGCCCGTTCTGCGGCACACCGCCGCGAAGCAGCGTCGGCGTCACCCGCACCCCGCCATTGGCAATCGCCGCATAGGCCACCGCCAGATGCATCGGGCTGGCGGAAATGCCATGACCATAAGACGTTGTAATCGTGGTAATATCCGGCCATCGCTTCGGCACGATGGGCTTTGCCCCCGGCGCCTCGACCAGTTCCACCACTGTCGGATCAAAGAACCCAAGCGATTGGAAGAACGCCGCCTGCCGCTCTGCCCCGATCATCAGCGCCAGATTGGCGGTGCCCACGTTGGACGATTTCACGATCACATTCTCGACCGACAGCAACGGCCCGTAGTTCTTGTTCTGGAATTCCTTGATGGTGAACTTGCCCCAGCGGCGCGGCGCATTGGCATCCACCATCGTCTCCGGATTCACAAGCCCAAGATTCAGCGCGTTGGCAACCGTGAATATCTTGAACGTCGACCCCAGCTCATACACCCCCTGCACCGCCCGGTTGAACAGGGGGCTGTCGCCCGGATCGCCCTTTACCAAAGCGTTGGGCCGGTCATTCGGGTCAAACGCGGGCAGCGATGCCAGCGACAAAATCTCCCCCGTTCGCACATCCATCAGGATCGCCGCCGCGCCCTTGGCATTCAGCATGGTCATGCCGGTGCCCAGAATTTCTTCCACCGCCGCCTGCAATGTCAGGTCGATGGACAGTTCCAGCGGCGCCCCCGCCTGCGCGGGATCCCGCAGCCTCGCATCCAGCGCCTTTTCGATCCCCGCCGTCCCGATCACCTCGGCGCTCGACACACCTTCAGCCCCGAAACTCGCCCCGCCCAGCACATGCGCCGCCAGCGTCCCATTGGGGTAAAGCCGCATCTCGCGCGGCCCGAACAGCAACCCAGGATCGCCGATCTCATGCACGCGCTGCATCTGCTCCGGGCTCATCACCCGGCGAATCCACAGGAACGACCGCCCATCCGTCAGCCGCCGCTCCAGTGCCACAGGATCAATCTCGGGGAAAATCTTCGCCAGTTCCCGCGACACCCGCCCCGGATCAACCATATCCTTGGGCTGCGCATACAGCGCATTTGTCTGCATGTTGGTCGCCAGAATGCGCCCATTCCGGTCGGTGATATCCGCCCGCGTCGCCAAGATCTGCGCCCCCGCCGCGGCCGACCGCGGCTCCACCGGCTCCGTCGCGGCCAGCAGGCCCATCCGCGCCCCGATGGTGGAAAACGCCGCCAGAAACCCAAGGCTCAGGAACAACAGCCGCACCTCGGCCCGCGCCCGCGTGCGGTCACGAATTTCTTCATGTCGCAGGCGCAGGTTCTCGCGCTCGATGGTGTCAGGGTTCTCGCCCTTCTGACGGGCAAGCAGGATACGGGCAAGCGGGCGCAGGGGGGTGCGGATCATGGGAATTGTCCGTCAGCAGGGGGCGGAGCCATTTCATTGGAAATCTGCCCGGTCACATCCACCGGGTTTGAGATGTCGGGGAACAGGTCATCCCCCGGCAGGATCGTCGGCGCGGGGTAAGACACCTGCGCTGCCGACCCGAATTGCGACGGCTCCAGTGGCAACAGCCCCAGCCGGTCAAAGTTCAGCGTCGCCAGTTCCCGCAGCCGCTCGGGCCGGTTCAGATAGGCCCATTCCGCCCGCTGCAGCGCCAGCGCCTCGCGCAGGCTGGCAATCTCATCCTGCAACCGCCCCATCTCGCGCAGCGCGCTCTGCGTCGCGTAATTCTCACGATAGGCCCAAAAGGCCAATCCCATCACGGCGATGAAGGACAGAACGAAAAACACCGGGCGCATCAGCGGCGTCCTTTCTTTGGCTGTATCACAGGCAGGCCCAGGGCCTCGGGCGCAATTGGGGCGGCGGGCGCATGGGTGCGCCGCGCCACGCGCAGCTTGGCACTGCGCGCACGCGGGTTCTCGGCCAGTTCGTCCTCATCCGGGGCCACCGCCTTGCGGGTAATCATCTCGAACCGCGCCGTGGTATCGGCCTTGGCCGGGGCATAGCGGTTGGCATTGGACTCCGCCCCGCTGGCAATCTGGAAGAACCGCTTCACGATCCGGTCCTCAAGGCTGTGGAAGGTCACCACCGCCAGCCGCCCGCCGGGCTTCAACGCCCGCTCGGCAGCCTGCAACCCTTCGGCCAGTTCCTGAAATTCCGTGTTCACCGCAATCCGGATGGCCTGAAAGCTCCGCGTCGCCGGGTGGCTCTGGCCGGGTTTGGGGCGCGGCAGGCATTTCGACACGATCTCGGCCAGCCGCAGCGTCCGCGTGATCGGCTCCACCGCCCGCGCCTCGACAATCGCCTTGGCTATCCGGCGCGAGGCGCGCTCCTCGCCATAGTGATAGAGGACATCGGCCAGCACGCCCTCATCCGCGCCGTTCACCAGATCGGCGGCACTCTCGCCCTCCTGGCTCATCCGCATGTCCAACGGCCCGTCCTTCTGGAACGAAAACCCTCGCTCCGCCCGGTCGATCTGCATCGACGACACGCCCAGATCCAGCACGATGCCATCCAGCAACCCGCCCGCATGCGCATCCAGATCGGAAAACGTCCCCGCCACCAGCCGCAGCCGGTCGCCATACTCCCCCGCCCATCCGGCCGCCATCTCCAGCGCCAGCGGATCGCGGTCCACACCCGTCACCCGCGCTGCACCGGCCTCCAACAACCCGCGCGCATAGCCGCCCGCGCCGAATGTGCCGTCCAGCCAATCACCCTCCACCGGGGCCACAGCCGCCAGCAAAGGGCGCAAAAGCACCGGAATATGGGGTTTGCGACCGATCTCCTGATCGCCGGGGGCCAAGGCTCAGGTCTCCTGCGGTTCGCTGTCCAGCAGCGACAGGATGTCCATATCTTCTGGCAGCGCCGCCAATTCGTCGCTCGCCGCGCGCAGGATTTCGGCCTGATAGGTCTCGACGTTCCAGATCTGGAACGTGTCCAGCGCGCCGGCGAAAACCGCCTCGCCGACATCTGATGACACCAGACCGGCTTTCTCACGCACCTTCTGCGGCAACACGATCCGGCCATCGTCATCGATGTCCAGCGTCACCGACAGGGTGATCATATTGCGCTCCAGCAAACGGCGCTTCAGCGATCCCAGCGGCATCCGCCGGATCATCGCCTCAAGCCGCTGCGCGCCTGCAATTGTATAGCATTCGGCAAACTTGCGCCGCTCATCGCCATAGACGATCACGATGCGCTTGCGGGTGCTGTCAGGGTCTCCGGCCTCCAGAACACGGCGAAAGTGCGCTGGGATAGATACCCGCGCCTTACCGTCCACCTTCTGGGTGAACTCGCCTCTGAACGCCTCCGACATCGGCCTTCCGGCCTCCTTTAACGCAGCTCTTGCCCTGCTCCGTCAGGCCCCTGTCCGGGTATCCGGACCCTGAAAACGGAAACGGCGGATCGAGCTGCTGCCACTGCTCGATCCGCCGCCTGTCCCATCGCTGGGCGTCCAGCTACGCGCGCCACCTGGGGGAGATGTCTGCTCGCTCGCGCGCCGGATCTCTGATTTCGATGAAGGCGGGTGCCTGTATGAAGCCTGCTTTCGCCTGTTCGGGGTCTTAAGCCGCCCCTGCTTTCTCGTTGCCCGTCCTCATCGTCGTGAGAACGTTATGCTCTGGGAATTTGCCCCATGCAACGGAAAATTTTGGGATAAAGCGGGCACATCTTGTTTTCGTGGCACCTCCGACACAGCATTTTGTGGGGTTATCCACAGGCTAAATCCCACAAATACGCAAGGTGGCCTCAATTGATCACAAGATGTAGTGATCGAAAGTGAGCGGGACCTTTTCCCACAATTTCCCAACTTTTTTCGTCCGCGCCACTCCATCAGTTGCGACGGGCGACAAAATACCCCTCAAGCAGCCCGAAACAGCCCTCATCAGGCCCGCTCCAGACATCTCGCCCATGAATTCCCGTCAAAGTGATTCGCGGTGAATCGGCCCGATCCGCTCCACCGCAGGCCCTTTCGGATAGCCGGTAAATCCGGCCAAAGCGCCGGGGGGGACAGCCTCGCGAGCGCCATCAAGGCCCTACCCACTGCACAGGCAAACCCAACCGCGGGCTCGACCCGGGGCCTCCCCATCAAAGGGACAGAAGTAGATCAAAGTGAAGTTCAGTTCTGAACCGGATGGCAAAGCGGGTTGCCCTGCGCATCAAAGGCCGCCACCACACATTCCGACCCGTCCGACAGGATCAGCACCGTGCCGATGGCAATCGCTGCCCTCCGCCCGCCGCGGTTCTTCTTCTTCTCAATCTCCTGGGGCGCCAGAAAAGGCGCAAGATCAGGGATCGGCGGCAGGTCGATGCTCATGGTCTTACCTCTTACACAACGGGGGTCGGAACCCGTCACTTTTATATGGGCATGCAAACCGCCCGCGCCCAGCCCCCTGTTCACCCCTGCATCTGCGCACGGTTAACCAAGAAACCGTTCTCCACCCTGCCAGAATTTGTATGCACACCCGTCTGCACTGCGCTGCTGCACTGCGCTGCTGCACAGCCGCCACAGCCCATAGCCCTGTAAAACCAACAGAATTTACGCCATTCCGCCCGCAATCAACCGATGCGCCAACCGCGCATAAGCCTCGGAAATCGGCCCCTCACCCGCCGCAATCGGCGTGCCAGCATCCCCCGCCACCCGCACATCCAGGCTCAACGGAATTTCCCCCAGGAACGGCAGATCCAGCTTCGCCGCCTCTGCCGCCACCCCGCCATGACCAAAAATATGCGCCTCATGCCCGCAGTTGGGGCAGATGTAAGTCGACATATTCTCGATTAGCCCCAGCACCGGCACCTTCAGCTTCACGAACATATCCAACGCCTTGCGCGCATCCAGCAGCGCCACATCCTGCGGCGTCGATACCACCAGTGCCCCGGTCAACTGCGTGCGCTGCGCCAGCGACAGTTGGATATCCCCCGTCCCCGGAGGCAGGTCTATGATCAGCACATCCAGCTTGCCCCAGGCCACCTGGCCCAGCAATTGCTGCAAGGCCCCCATGATCATCGGCCCCCGCCAGATCACCGCCTCATCTTCCTTCAGCATCAGCCCGATGGACATCATCGTCACGCCATGTGCCTGCAAGGGCTCGATAATCTTGCCATCCGGACTGGCCGGGCGCTTGTTCACCCCCATCATCCGGGGTTGGCTGGGGCCGTATATATCGGCATCCAGCAGCCCAACCCGCCGCCCCTGCCGCGCCAGCGCCACCGCGAGATTGGAAGACACAGTCGATTTCCCCACGCCCCCCTTGCCGCTGCCCACCGCGATGATCCGGTCCACACCCGATACCTTCTGCGGCCCGCCCTGCTGCGGCGTCGGGTGCTGGCCGATCTTCAACGATGGTGGCGGCGCTTTTGCCGCCGGACCATGCGCCGTCATCACCACCTGAACGCTCTCGACCCCGTCCAACCGCTTCACCGCTGTCTCGGCCGCTGCCTGCACCGGTCCCAGCGCCCGCGCCTCATCCGGCGTCGCCGCCTCGATGACAAAGCGCACCATTCCGCCTTCAACAGTCACCGCGCGAATCAGGTCGCGCGACACCAGATCCCCCCCGCCGGGCAATCCGACACCGGCCAAAGCCCGCATGATTAACTCTCGCGTAACCGCCATCTGTTCTTCTCCTGCACAAGGTTCAGGCAAACCTCGTTATCTTTGCGGCACTCGGCAAGGCCGAGTTGACCATTTGCTCAGGTTTTCAGCGAAACCCATGAAATTAATGACGTTTTCGTGACAATCAGCCATGCGATTGCTGCATGGCAGCATTGCAGACCAAAGCTATTGTGCAGGTGCAGCATTTGCCCCATGTTTCCGGTAACAGCGCGACAGAACGTTGTTCAGATACGATGGTGTAACAAACTGAGGCTGATCGAAATGGCTTATATCAATTCTTCCCGCGCCGCGTCCTTTTCGCTGGCTGACCGCATCTCGGGCTTTGTTGCCCTGACGAAAGCGAACTTCGCCCGCCGCGCCGTATTCAATCAAACCGTTCGCGAACTCAACACCCTGACCGATCGCGAGCTGGCCGATCTCGGCATCGCCCGGGCAGACATCTTCGCCATCTCGCGCGAAGCTGCCTACGGCAAATAAGGTTTCTTGCTGAACCCCACCTCCTCCCGGGGTTCATAGCAAAAGCGGCGGCGCTTCTCCTCCTCCCTGGCGCCGCCGCACTTTGATCCGGAAGCCGCGCTCCTGCGTAGACTTCCATGACAGATCCGAAGTCCCCCTCCTCCTCCCTGGGGACATGCGGTAAAGCGGCGGTTCCGCTCCTCCTCCCAGGAACCGCCGCATCCTTATCCGGGGCACTTGCCCCACCGATGTACGAAGGGCCCGCTCCTCCTCCCTAGGGCCCGTCGGACCAGCGGCGACCTCACCTCCTCCCGAGGTCGCCGCACCAAATTCCGGGGCTTTGCCCCAAACGTTGTACGAAGGGCCCTCTCCTCCTCCCTGGGCCCGTCGGACCAGCGGCGGCCCCGTCCTCCTCCCTGGGGTCGCCGCATCTCATTCGAGCCTGGCCTCTCCTCCTCCCTGGCCGGGCCGAACCTGCGGTCGGCCTCTCCTCCTCCCTGGCCGGACCGTTCCATGACGGCGGCGCCCTCCTCCCTCGGGCGCCGCCGTTTTCGTTTCCCCGCCTTGCATCCCGCCCCCGCGCCGCCGATAGTCCGGCCGAACCCGACCCAACGGCAGGCCCGATGCGCCCCTCCCTTCTATCCGCCGCCCTCGTCGCCGCCCTTGTGGGATACGGCTCCACCATCGCGCTGGTGCTGGCCGCCGCGCAGGCGCTGGGGGCCAGCCCTGCTGAAACCACAAGCTGGGTCATGGCGATCTGCTTCGCCAAAGCCGCAGGCAGCGCCCTTCTTTCCACATGGCACCGCGTTCCGGTGGTGCTGGCATGGTCCACGCCAGGTGCCGCACTGATCGCCGCATCGACCGGCTATGGCATGGCCGAAGGCGTCGCCGCCTTCATACTCGCGGGCCTGCTGATCGCCGCGACAGGCCTGATCAAACCCTTGGGCAGCCTCGTCGCCCGCATCCCCGACGGCATCGCCGCCGCCATGCTGGCCGGTGTGCTGCTACCCTTCGTCCTCAAAGGCGCAGGCGCGCTGGAGGCCGCACCCCTCCTTGTCGCCCCGATGGTCATCCTCTTCGCCCTCGTCCGGCTCAAGAACCCCGCCGTGGCCGTCCTCGCAGCCCTTGCCGCAGGGCTGATCACAGCCTTCGCCAGCGGGGCGACCAGCCTGCCGCCCCTGCCACCTCTGCCCCCGACACCTGTGCTGATCTGGCCCGAATGGCACCTGCCCGCCCTGATCGGCCTTGGCCTGCCGCTCTATCTGGTGACCATGGCCTCACAAAACCTGCCCGGCTTCGCCACCATGCGCGCGGCGGGATATGAGCCGCCCGTCGCCTCGGCGTTGACCGTCACAGGCGGCATCTCCGCCCTCGCCGCACTCTTCGGCGCGCATACGGTAAACATGGCCGCCATCACCGCCGCGATCTGCATGGGCGACGATGTCCACCCCGACCGCAGCCAACGCTGGAAGGTGGGTCTCGCCTATGCGGGGGTCTGGGTGGTGCTGGGCCTCACCGGGCCGGTGGTCATAGCCATTCTGAACGCCCTGCCCCCCGCGCTGATGACGGCGCTTGTGGCGCTTGCCCTGCTGGGGCCGCTGATGGGCGCACTGACGGGGGCCTTCGCCACGCCGGACCAGCGCTTTGCCGCCACGATCACGCTGGCCGTGACCGGCGCGGGCGTGGCCTTCGCCGGCATCGGCGCGGCCTTCTGGGGGTTGCTGGCAGGGCTGGCGATCTGGGGGCTGGAGCGTGCCGCGAGGTAGCGATTTCTGCACGCAGGAAACGCCTGGCTCAGAACGGCACCTCATCCGCATCATCGGCATCGACGATGAACCCCGCGACCACCTTCTTGATCCCGGCGCTGGAGAAATCGATCTCCAGCTTGTCGCCCTCGATCCCGATCACGATCCCATAGCCGAACTTGCGGTGGAACACCCGGTCCCCCTCGCTAAAGGCCGACACGACGGTTGCATCGATCACCATTCCCCGCGCCTCGCGCGGTTGCGACACGCCCCGCGTCTGCACCCGGTCCTGCATCCGCTTCCAACCGGGTGAGGCATAGACATCCGCCTTCGACACCCGCTCTTCCATCGCCGACACAGCATAGGGTGCCGCCGCACCAAACCCACCGCCATAAAGGCCGGGCGGCGTCAGCACGTCCACATGATCGGATGGCAATTCATCGATGAACCGGCTGGGCATCTGGCTTTGCCACTGCCCGTAAACCCGCCGGTTCGAGGCAAAGGAAATAGTGCACAGCTCCTCGGCCCGCGTGATCCCCACATAGGCCAGCCGCCGCTCTTCCTCCAACCCCTTCAACCCGCTTTCATCCATGCTGCGTTGGCTGGGGAACAACCCATCTTCCCAGCCCGGCAGAAAGACGACCGGAAACTCCAACCCCTTCGCCGCATGCAGCGTCATGATCGAAACCTTCTCGCCGCCCTCTTCCGTCTCATTGTCCATGATCAGCGAGACGTGTTCGAGGAAGCCTTGCAGATTGTCGAACTGCTCCAAAGCCTTGACCAGTTCCTTCAGGTTCTCCAGCCGCCCCGGCGCCTCGGGCGTCTTGTCGTTCTGCCACATCTCGGTATAGCCGGATTCCTCAAGGATCATCTCGGCCAGTCGCACATGGTCCATCGCCGGGGCCACCGCACCGATGGGCTCCAGCACGTCATCATCCGCCGCCACCCGCACTGTATCCAGCGTCAGCGCGTGCCAGCGATCAATCCCCTCGACGAAAGCCCGCAACTGCCCCGCGCCCTTGCCGCCGATGCCGCCATGCGCCACCAACTCTCGCGCGCCTTCGTGCAGGGAAACACCCGCCCCCCGCGCCGTGCGCTGGATATCGGCCTGCGCCTTGTCGCCCAAGCCGCGTTTGGGCAGGTTCACCACCCGCTCGAATGCCAGATCATCCTCGGGCGAAACCGCCAGCCGGAAATAGGCCATCGCATCGCGGATTTCCTGCCGCTCATAAAAGCGCGGCCCGCCGATCACGCGATAAGGCAACCCGATGGTCAGAAACCGATCCTCGAACGCCCGCATCTGATGCGACGCCCGAACCAGAATGGCCTGCCCGTCCAGCCCCACAGGGTCCAGCCCGCGCCCGCCGCGCTGCATCGCCTCAACCTCTTCGCCGATCCAGCGCGCCTCTTCCTCGCCATCCCAATGGCCGATCAGGCGAACCTTCTCGCCCTCCTCGACCTCGGTCCACAGCGTCTTGCCCAACCGACCGGCATTCCCGGCAATCACCCCCGACGCGGCGGCAAGGATATGCGGCGTGGACCGGTAATTCTGCTCCAGCCGCACCACATGCGCGCCGGGGAAATCTTTTTCGAACCGCAGGATGTTGCCCACCTCGGCCCCGCGCCAGCCATAGATCGACTGGTCGTCATCCCCCACGCAGCAGATATTCCGATGCGCCTGCGCCAGCAGCCGCAGCCACAGATACTGGCAGACGTTGGTATCCTGATACTCGTCCACCAGAATATAGCGGAACCACCGCTGATACTGCGCCAGCACATCGGGATTGGACTGAAAGATCACCACGCAATGCAACAGCAGATCGCCGAAATCGCAGGCGTTCAGCGTGCGCAGTCGCTCCTGATACTGGGCGTACAGCTCCGTCCCGCGGTTGTTGTATCCCCCCGCCTCTGACGAAGGCACCCGCTCGGGCGTCAGCGCGCGGTTTTTCCAGCCGTCGATCATCCCCGCCAGCATCCGCGCGGGCCAGCGCTTTTCGTCAATATTCGCGGCCAGGATCAACTGCTTGAGCAGCCTTACCTGATCATCCGTATCCAGAATGGTGAAGTTCGATTTCAACCCCACCAGTTCCGCATGCCGCCGCAAAATCTTGACCGAAAGCGAATGGAACGTCCCCATCCAAGGCATCCCTTCGGCCACCTCACCCAGCAATCGGCCCACGCGCAGCTTCATCTCGCGCGCCGCCTTGTTGGTGAAGGTCACCGCCAAAATCTCATTGGGCCGCGCCTTGCCCATCCGCAGCAGATGCACAATCCGCGCCGTCAGCGCCTTGGTCTTGCCCGTCCCCGCCCCCGCCAGCATCAGCACCGGGCCATCCAGCGCCTCAACCGCCGCGCGCTGCGCGGGGTTCAGATCGTCCAGATAGGGCGCAGGCCGCGCCGCCTGCAAGGCACGCTGCGACAGCGGCACCGCCGCCGCCTCAAAGGCTTCATTCTCATCCCAGCCATTCATGCGGGCGACCCTAGCGCGATCCACAGCCAAGATAAAGAGTTCTTCAAATGTTCCGAGTCGCTTTTCAGCAATCCAATGCTACCATCGCAGGGGAGAGCCTATGACAGGCGTCGTCAGCCCCCGGCCAACTGCTGGGCGCCGTCGCGCTAAGACTTCCGCCTCAAGCACGGCCTGCCCCGTCACTGGGGACCTTTCCCTGTTGTTCCATTTTACGAGTATACATCATGGCCATAACCGTCACCAATTCCGATGTCGTCGTCACCACAGGCAATGCCCTGACCGTTGCCGATGGCAACAGCGCCTTCGTGAACGAAGGGGCTAGCCTCGTCAGCACCGCAAGCCTCGGCGCGGCTGTCCTGATGCAGGGGACCAGCACCCTGTCGTTGAACGGGCTGGCCTTCGGGGCGAGGGGCGTCTTTTGGAACGGTGGCGGCGACAAGGCCATCTATATTGGATCGGAAGGGTCGGTGCAGTCGCAGGCAGAGGCGATCCTAGGAAGCGCGTCTGCCACCACAGTAAGGCTGCTCAATCTCGTCAATGCAGGGGAAATCGCCTCGCTGCGACACCCGGCCCTGACCAACAACAGAGCTGCGATCGACATTTTCACGATGGACCTGCGGCTGGTCAACATTGGCACGATCACCGCCGCGTCCGGCACCGCCATCGAGCATTCCGGCACTTTTTCCACGTCCGAGGTGGAGAACAGCGGCACGATCTATGGCGACGTCAGGCTTCAGGTCGGGGGCAATCAGCCGACCGCCGACGCGTTTTTCACAAATACCGGAACCATTCACGGTGATGTTCTGCTCACTGGGTTCCAACAGATTGAGGCCATGATCTCTGGCAAAGTCACTGGATTGGTATCTGTCCGCACTGTCGACACCGGTTTGTTTCTGACCAGCGCCATTCGCCTTAGCAATGCGGAATTAGGCTCTGATTTGCGGATCGATGGGGATGCGGGTCTGACGATCAACAACAGCATGATTGGCGGATCGCTGGTTCTTAGTGAAGGTCAGATTTCGATTGGTTCCTTCTCGGGTTGCGTTGTCGCGAGGAATCTGCAGGCGCTGACAATCGCACAGGTTGATCTAAACCTGACAGGGGGCCGCGTGAACGGTTCGGTCGTTTTGGAACGCGCCGCCGATACCTTGATCCTGGGTGATGGCTTTGCGCGCTTTATCAACATGGCCGCAGGTGACGACATCGTACATCTCACTGCCGGGGCAGTTGTGAGTGACCTAAGCCTCGGTCCTGGAAACGATATCCTTACCGTAGAAAGCGGGGTCGTCCTAAGCCGTGTGTTTGCGGCCGAAGGCGATGACAGCGTTACAATGGACAGCGCGGCAAGATTTGCAGACCTCGGATCAGGCGATGACACCTTCATCGGCAGTGATGGCAATGACCGGGTCAGTGGCGGCACCGGGGCGGATGACATCGCAACCGGCGCGGGCAATGATACCGTCGAAATGGGTGCCCTCAGCCTTGAAGATGGCAATGACACGGTCGACGGCGTCAGCGGGGTGGATACTCTCTCCTATCGCGGGGTGACCACACTCGGGACTGGCTTCACCGACGCAACCGGCGGCGTCTATGTCGCGCTGGACGAAGGTATTGCGACCGCCCGCGTATCGAACACCACAAACCTCTTCGGGATCGATCTCGTTACCGGGTTCGAAAACGTCATCGGTGGCAGCTTTGCCGACGAAATCATCGGCTCCTCTGGCGCAAACCGCCTGCGCGGCGAAGGCGGCAATGACACGCTGATCGGTGGCGACGGTGCCGACACCCTCCACGGCGGCGTTGGCGCGGATCGCCTTATCGGCGGCGGCGGGCGCGACGTGATGACCGGCGGGGACGGTGCGGATACCTTCGTTTTCCTCTCCACAGCCGACTCCTCCCCCAGCCGTACTGCCCGCGATGTCATCACCGATTTCCAGAACGGGATCGACTTCATCGACCTGTCCGCGATCGACGCCAATACCGGCGTCGCAGGATCGCAAGACCTCGTCTTTGCCGGAAACGTCGCCAATTCCGGCGTGGGAACCGTCCGGTATGTGCATGTTGGCGGCAATACAATCGTCTATGCCAATACGGGCGGCAACAGCACGGCCGAATTCGGCATCACTCTTCACGGCATCTATGACCTCAAGGCAGGCGACTTCCTTCTTTCCTGACTGATCGGGGGGGCCAACACCGCCCCCCCATCCGCTCTGCAATCGTAAAGCCAAACGTGCATATTTCGCAAAATTTGCATTTCACGCCGGTTGCCGCACTTGCGCTGCATCGCAGCGCCCCTAGAGTGGCCCCGTCGACCCCGGCCCCCGCACCCGGAGCAGACGCAAAAGCCCGCCTGACCCGACGCCACCGGAGAGACCGATGCCAGAATTCCGCAAGATCCTCGTCGCCAACCGGGGCGAGATCGCCATCCGCGTCATGCGCGCCGCCAATGAGATGGGCAAGAAAACCGTCGCCGTCTTCGCCGAGGAAGACAAACTCTCGCTCCACCGCTTCAAGGCGGATGAGGCTTACCGCATCGGCGAAGGCCTCTCCCCTGTGGGCGCCTACCTCTCGATCCCGGAAATCATCCGCGTGGCAAAGATGGCCGGGGCCGATGCCATCCATCCCGGCTATGGCCTCCTCTCCGAGAACCCCGATTTCGTCGAGGCCTGCGATCAGGCCGGCATCACCTTCATCGGCCCCCGCGCCGAAACCATGCGCGCGCTTGGCGACAAGGCATCCGCCCGCCGCGTGGCGATCGAGGCGGGCGTGCCCGTCATCCCCGCCACCGACGTGCTGGCCGATGACATGGCGCTGATCAAGAAACAGGCGGCTGCGGTCGGCTATCCCCTGATGCTCAAGGCATCCTGGGGCGGCGGCGGGCGCGGCATGCGCCCGATCCTTGCTGAAGACGAGCTTGAAACCAAGGTCCGTGAAGGCCGCCGCGAGGCCGAAGCCGCCTTCGGCAATGGCGAAGGCTATCTGGAAAAGATGATCCTGCGCGCCCGCCATGTGGAGGTGCAGATCCTCGGCGACAAGCAGGGCAATTGCTGGCACCTGTGGGAACGCGATTGCACCGTGCAGCGCCGCAATCAGAAAGTGGTCGAGCGCGCCCCCGCCCCCTACCTGACGCAGGCCCAGCGCGAAGAAGTCTGCGAAATGGCCCGCAAGATCTGCGCCCATGTCGAGTATGAATGTGCAGGCACCGTCGAATTCCTGATGGATATGGATGACGGCAAGTTCTACTTCATCGAAGTCAACCCCCGCGTGCAGGTCGAACATACCGTCACCGAAGAGGTGACGGGCATCGACATCGTGCAGGCGCAAATCCTGATCGAAGAAGGCAAATCGCTGGCCGAGGCGACGGGCCTTGCCTCACAGGCGGATGTCAAACTCAACGGCCACGCCCTGCAATGCCGGGTGACCACTGAGGACCCGCTGAACAACTTCATCCCCGACTATGGCCGCTTGACGGCCTACCGGTCCGCCACCGGCAACGGCATCCGCCTTGATGGCGGCACCGCTTACGCGGGCGGCGTGATCACCCGCTATTACGACTCGCTGCTGGTCAAGGTCACGGCCCACGCCCAAACCCCGGAAAAGGCCATCGCCCGCATGGACCGCGCCCTGCGCGAATTCCGCATCCGGGGGGTCGCGACGAATATTGAATTTGTCATCAACCTGCTGAAACACCCAACCTTCCTGAACGACACCTACACCACCAAATTCATCGACACGACGCCTGAGCTGTTCGCCTTCAAGAAACGCCGCGACCGGGCGACCAAGATCCTCACCTATATCGCCGACATCACGGTGAACGGGCATCCCGAAACCGTCAGCCGCCCCAAACCCCCGGCCGAGGCAAAGATGCCAAAGCCGCCGAAACTGCATACCGAAACGCCCGCCACCGGCACCCGTAACCTGCTGGAACAACAAGGCCCGCAGGCCGTGGCCGATTGGATGAAGGCGCAGAAAAAGGTGCTGATCACCGACACGACCATGCGTGACGGGCATCAGTCGCTTTTGGCCACCCGGATGCGGTCGATCGACATGGTCCGCGTCGCGCCCGCCTATGCCGCCAACCTGCCGCAACTCTTCTCGGTCGAATGCTGGGGCGGGGCCACCTTCGACGTGGCCTATCGCTTCCTGCAGGAATGTCCTTGGCAGCGCCTGCGTGACCTGCGTGCCACCATGCCCAACCTGATGACGCAGATGCTCCTGCGCGCCTCAAATGGCGTGGGCTATACCAACTATCCTGACAATGTTGTTCGTTCCTTCGTATTGCAGGCCGCCGAGACGGGCGTCGATGTGTTCCGCGTGTTCGATTCCCTCAACTGGGTGGAAAACATGCGCGTCGCGATGGACGCGGTGCTAGAGGCGAACAAGGTCTGCGAAGGCTCAATCTGCTACACCGGAGACATGCTCGATCCGGATCGGTCCAAGTATGACCTGAAATACTATGTCGACCGCGCCAAAGAACTGAAGGCCGCAGGTGCCCATGTGCTGGGGCTCAAGGATATGGCGGGTCTCTTGAAACCCGCCTCCGCCCGCGTCCTCGTCAAGGCGTTGAAACAAGAGGTCGGTCTTCCCGTCCATTTCCACACCCACGATACAAGCGGCGCTGCCGCCGCCACGATCCTCGCCGCCTGCGACGCGGGCGTGGATGCGGTGGATGCGGCGATGGATGCTTTCTCGGGCGGTACCTCGCAGCCCTGCCTCGGCTCCATCGTTGAAGCCCTGCGCCACACTGAACGCGATACCGGCCTCGACATCGCCGCCATCCGCGAGATTTCCAACTACTGGGAACATGTTCGCACCCAATACGCGGCTTTCGAATCCGGCATCCCCGCCCCCGCATCCGAGGTGTACCTGCACGAAATGCCGGGCGGCCAGTTCACCAACCTCAAAGGTCAGGCCCGGTCCCTGGGGCTTGAGGAGCGCTGGCCCGAAATCGCCCAGGCCTATGCCGACGCCAACCAGATGTTCGGCGACATCGTGAAGGTCACGCCTTCGTCCAAGGTGGTGGGCGACATGGCCCTGATGATGGTGGCCCAAGGCCTGACCCGCGCGCAGGTCGAAGACCCCGCCGTCGACGTGGCCTTCCCTGAATCCGTGATCGACATGCTCAAGGGCAATCTCGGCCAACCCCATGGCGGCTGGCCGGATGGCATCCTGAAAAAGGTGCTCAAGGGCGACGCACCCCTCACCGAACGCCCCGGCAAGACCTTGCCCCCGGTCGATTTCGCCGCCACCCGCGCCTATCTCGAAAAGGAACTGACGGGCTACAAGGTGGATAACGAGGATATCAACGGCTACCTCATGTATCCCAAGGTCTTCCTTGATTACATGGGCCGCCACCGCCTCTATGGCCCGGTCCGCGCCCTGCCCACCAAAACCTTCTTCTACGGCATGCAGCCGGGCGAAGAGATCACCGCCGAAATCGACCCCGGCAAGAACCTCGAGATTCGCCTGCAAGCCGTGGGCGAAACAACCGAGGATGGCGAGGTCCGCGTGTTCTTCGAACTCAACGGTCAACCCCGCGTCGTGCGCATCGCCAACCGCGCGGTCAAGGCCAAGACGGCCGCCCGCCCCAAGGCGCAGGATGGCAACCCCGCCCATGTCGGCGCGCCTATGCCCGGCTCAATCGCCTCGGTCGCGGTGACGGTCGGCCAAAAGGTCCGCGCAGGCGATCAACTGCTGACGATTGAAGCGATGAAGATGGAAACCGGCCTCCACGCCGACCGCGAGGCCACGATCAAGGCGCTGCATGTCCATGCGGGCAGCCAGATCGATGCAAAAGACCTGCTCATCGAACTCGAATGAACGGCACGGTCCCCCGGCCCTGATCCGGCCGGGGGGCCATCACCCCTAGAATTCCCCCAGCACAACGACCGCGCCGCGCATCAGACCGAAATTTGCGTTCGGAACCACGCCCAGCTTCAGCGTAACGCCCCGCAACCGCCCCTCCCGAAACAACCCTTGGGCACAGCGCGCCGCCATTTTCCCGCCAAGAATGCGCCGGTCAAAATTCCGATCTTGGCTGCACTTTCCCCTTGAACCCTACGCAGGCCTTCAATAGATGAACGGCGTCCAACCGGCGCGGGCGTAGCTCAGGGGTAGAGCATAACCTTGCCAAGGTTAGGGTCGTGAGTTCGAATCTCATCGCCCGCTCCAGTCGGACCAACACAAAGGCCGCCCCTCGGGCGGCCTTATGCGTTCCAAGTCGCATATCTCCAGACGAAGACCCCTACTCAGGCCGCAGCGCGGCCCGATTTCTCGCAGAAGAATCGCCTCCGCCCCGCTACGCAACTTTCCCCTTGCGTGGCCGTTCGCCCCGCACTATCACCCGCCCACGGAGTGCGGGCGTAGCTCAGGGGTAGAGCATAACCTTGCCAAGGTTAGGGTCGTGAGTTCGAATCTCATCGCCCGCTCCAAATTCACCAAGAGATGAGACTGAACGCAGGGCCTTCCGGCCCCCGCTCAAACATATCACCGGCGTCAGTAAAGCGTGACGGCCGCAGTGCCCTTGGATCCGTCTTCGCGCTGAAACAGCAGCGCGGCGCGGCCGCCCTCGATCGACATCAGGGCCTTGCCCTTTACGTCGTCCGAACAGTCCAGCGGGAATTTGACTGCTGCGCCGGGCCGTTCCGGTTCATCATACAGGCCCTCGCAACTCCAGCCATGCACACTTTTCACCCGAACCGCGACCATGTCAGCCGCCACTGGGATGGCGGAAACCAACCCTTGGGCCGAAACCACTTCCCCGGCCCCTGCTTGCGCCGAAAAAGCAGCCACAATCAAGGCCGCGATCGGTAGCATCCTGGTCTGCATCGTTTTCTGTCCTTACCTGCGTTCGGGGCGTGTTGCCCTCTCTTTGTGACGTGAGCAGGGCATGGACGTGGCAATCCCGTCAACGCAGCCGCGATGGCGCTACTGTCGGAAGGCGGTATTCCGCCCGTCACCATCCCGGGCCTTCGACGCGCGCAGATCGGGCATAATGGCATCCCCCGCCACGACCTGCATCCGTGCCGCGCGCAACAGGCGCAGCGGCACCGCGCCCAGAATGGGTGCCTGCACAGGCATCCCAACTGCAATATCCGGTGCCGGAATATCCAGTTCCCGATAGGCCGCCCACATCGGCCCGCGCGCTGTCTGCAGGGTGATCTGCATCTCAACCGGATCAAGACGGATGCCACGATCCAGCACCGACACAAAGTCACCCGATCCCGCATAGGCCAGCCGGTACTGTGCCGCCGGCAGCGCCTCAAGGATTTGCTCTGCCGCCTCGGACAGGAAGTCATAGTAATCCAGCCGTTCCAGATGCCCGAACGCCCAAAGCGCATTGCGCAGCCGGAAGCAGATCACCACCGTCCCCGGCAGGCCGGACCAGCCCAGCGACACCAGATGGCTCTCCAGCAGCATGTAATCCACAACACCATCTTCGGCATTCGGCAGAACTGCATCCTCAAAGCCGAAACCAAAACCGGATTGCGCGCGCAAACTGCCAATCTCGTCCTGCAGCGCCGCTGTACGATGCCGCTCGGTCAGAATGCGTTCTACCATCGACAGGCGCGCGCCAAGTTCCACGCTTTCCAGCGGCTTGTGCAGGAAATCATTCGCCCCCGCCTCCAGCGCGGCCTTCACCCGGTCACGTTCCGTCACGGATGAGATCATGATGATCGGCGTTTCCTTATGGCCCGCCGTGGCGCGCAGACCAGCACAAAGCTCGGCCCCGGTCATTCCCGGCATTTCAAGGTCCAGCAGGAACAGATCGGTTGTGATCCGGCCCTCCCGCGCCTCGCGCAGGGCATGCGCGGGATCGCCAAAGGTGGCGACAACCTGCATATCCAACGCGCGCAGGTATTCCGTTACGATCGCCAGAAAGATCGGGTCGTCATCGACACAGACAATGCGCATTTGGCCTCCTCGACCCATTCCGACAACGGCCCGCTGAGCTGCAGGTCCGACCTTTCAACCAGAACGGCAGCAGATTGCCCCGTTAAAGGGCTCCAGGTCCGTGCAAGTGAAAGATTTCTTAAGGCCATAACCTGCGCGTGCATTCCGGCGCGGCGCATCCGCTTGCGGAAAAAGATTTGCGAACGCTTCTCATTACCATTGACATTTGCGAGTCATTCTCACACCTATAAGGGCATGAGCGAACACACCCCATCTCGCCCCGGAACTTTAACCGAAACAGGCCCGCACAGGATGATCGATCGCCGCTCCCTTCTTGCCACGCTCGCCGTTGCTCCGTTTCTGGGTCACAGGGCCTTGGCCACACCGTCCTCGCCGGTCATTGCCGCCACCACTGGCATGATCGCAGATATCGCCCGCCGCCTTGCCGGGGGCGACGTCAGCTCCATCATGGGTGCGGGGATGGACCCGCACAGCTATCGCCCCACCCGGTCGGACATTCTGGCCCTGTCGCGCGCAGACATTATCCTGTGGCACGGGCTTCATCTTGAGGCGCAATTCGCCGATGTCCTCACCGACCTCGCGCGCCAGCGCACCGTCGTTGCCTTGGCCGATGCGCTGCCCAAAACACACCTCCTGTCAGATCCCGCCTATCCCGACCGCCCCGATCCGCATGTCTGGTTCGATCCCCGGCTCTGGTCGGACGTTGTCCGCAACGCGGCAGCCGTTCTCGACACTGCGGGTTTTGACACCGCCACCGAGATGGAACTGCTGCTCAAGGACATCGCCGCGCTGGATACCTATGGTCGGCAGGTGCTCTCCACCGTTCCCGAACAGTCGCGCATCCTTGTGACCGCGCATGACGCCTTCGCCTATTTTGGCCGCGCCTATGGCTGGCAGGTCGAAGGCATTCAAGGCATCTCGACAGAATCCGAGGCTGGTCTTGCCCGGATCTCCGAACTGGTCGACACGTTGGTCGCCCGCAAGGTCGCGGCCGTTTTTGTGGAAAGCTCGGTCTCTGACCGCGCCATCCGCGCCCTTATCGAAGGGGCCGCCGCACAGGGGCATTACGTTACCATCGGCGGCGAGCTGTTTTCCGATGCGATGGGCCCTGACGGCACCTATGAGGGCACCTATACCGGCATGATCGACCACAACATCACCACCATTGCGCGGGCCTTGGGCGGCGACGCACCCGAACGCGGCATGGTCGGTAAACTCAACGCAGGCACTTGATGGTGAGCCCCACCCCAATCCCCATGCCGGAAACGGCACTCACCATCACGGGTCTGACCGTGGCCTACGGATCAGTCCCCGTAGTCGCCACGGTCAGCGCCAAATTCCCCAAGGGGTCGATGACTGCCATCATCGGTCCCAACGGGGCGGGCAAGTCGACACTTCTGAAAGCCGCGCTGGGCCTTGTACCCACAGTGGCAGGCGAGGTGCGTGCCTTCGGTCACCCCATGGCCAAGGCGATGCCGCGCATCGCCTATGTCCCGCAGCGCGCGGCGGTGGACTGGGAATTCCCCGCCCGAGTGATCGACGTGGTCCAGATGGGGCTGTACCGCAAGACAGGCTTGCTTGGCCGCTTCACATCGGACCTGAAGGCACAGGCGATGGACTGCCTCTCGCGCCTTGGCATGCAGGACTATGCCCAGCGTCAGATCGGTGCCCTGTCGGGCGGCCAGCAGCAGCGGGTGTTCCTCGCCCGCGCCTTGGCACAAGAGGCTGACCTTTTGATCCTTGATGAACCCTTCGCAGGCGTCGATGCCGCGACCGAGTCTGCGATCATCACCGTCCTCCACGGCCTGCGCGGTGAAGGCAAGACCGTGATCGCAGTGCATCACGACCTGACGACCGTGCCTGCCTATTTCGACCGTGTCCTTCTGCTCAACCGGCGTCTCATCGCGGAAGGCCCCACCAAGACCACCTTCCGCCGCGCTCTGGTGGCCGAGGCTTACGGCAACCACATCCTCACCGCCATTCCCGCCTGAACCAGCGCCGTACAAGACATGCCCGAATGACCGCCGACGTCCTGCTACAGGCCCTGATGTTTCAGGGCGGCTACAACGCCGCCCTTGTCAGCCTTGGCGCGGCGCTGCTTGGCCTTGCGGCAGGCGCGGTTGGGGCCTTCACCACCCTGCGCCGCCGTGCCCTGACATCGGATGCCATGGCCCATGCCACGTTGCCCGGCATCGGACTGGCCTTCCTTGTCATGGCCGCCGCCGGTGGCGACGGGCGCAATCTTGCAGGCCTCCTGATCGGTGCCGGACTATCCGCCGCGCTCGGCCTTTACTGGTTGCAGCGCCTGACCGACACCACGCGCCTGCCTGAGGACGCAGCAACCGGCGTGATCCTGTCCAGCTTCTATGGCGCAGGCATCGTGATCCTGACGGTGATCCAGAACCTTTCTCTTGGCCGCCCGGCCGGGCTTGAGGGGTTTCTGCTTGGCTCCACCGCCGGGATGCTGATGTCCGACGCGATCATGATCGCAAGCGGCGGCGCGGTGATCCTTGCCCTGCTGATGATCTTGCGCCGCGCCCTGACGATGACCGCCTTCGATCCCGGTCACGCCCGGATGATGGGGATCAACACCCGCGCCGCCGACATGGCGCTTTTGCTGCTCACCCTGGGCTGCGTGCTGCTTGGCCTGCGAGTTGTCGGTCTGATCCTGATCGTGGCCCTGCTGATCACCCCCGCGCTGACCGCGCGGCTGTGGTCCGACCGGATCGGGGTTGTGGCCCTGCTGGCCGGAGCGATCGGTGCGGTCGCGGGCCATCTGGGGGCCTCCCTGTCGCTCGCGCTGCCCGATCTTCCCACTGGCCCCTCTATCGTGCTGATCACCTTCACGGCCTTTTTCCTGTCGGCCCTGCTGGCCCCCGGCAAAGGCCTGATCGCCCGCGCCCTTGCCCGCGCCCGCCTCGCCGCCTTGGTGCGCGCATGAATTTCGGTGCCGAGTTCGTTCCACTGACCCTGCCGCCGCTGGTGATTGCAATGCTGGCCGCCATCGCCTGCGCTGCACCGGGCAACTTCCTGTTGTTGCGCCGCCAGTCGATGTTGGGGGATGCCATGTCGCATGTGGTCTTGCCCGGCATCGTGGCGGCCTTCCTGCTGACCGGTTCCACTGCACAACCCATCATGCTGGCAGGTGCCCTGGCCGCGGCGGCTCTATCTTCGCTGCTGATCGAAACCATCCGTCGCAGCACGGGCGCCGATCCCGGCGCGGCAATGGGCGTGACCTTCACCGCCATGTTCGCGCTGGGCGTGCTTTTGCTGGAACTCTCAGGCGCGGGAACCGTGCATCTGGATGTGGAACACGCGCTCTACGGCAATCTCGAAGGGCTGATCTGGATTGATGCCACGGGCTGGGCTTCGCTTACCGACCCTGCGGCGCTTGCCACGCTTCCGCCGGAACTCCCGGCACTGGCCGTGGCAGTGGTGATCATCCTTGCAGCCCTCGCCCTCGTCTGGCGCCCCCTCAGCATCGCCACTTTCGACGAAGGCTTCGCTGCCAGTATCGGCATTCCAACCCGGTTGATCTCGGCAGGCCTCGTCGGCCTCACCGCACTTGCCGCCGTCGCGGCTTTCTCGGCCGTGGGATCCATCTTGACCATCGCCATGCTGATCTGCCCGGCGGCAACCGCCCGCTTGATGACCGACAGCCTGCCCCGCCAGATGGCACTCTCCCTGATCATCGCCGCCAGCGCCGCCGCCATCGGCACACTCACCGCGGGCTATCTGCCTCTCATGCTGGGGCTGTCCTTCAGCGTCTCTGCCGCGGGCAGCATCGCCACCCTGTCCGGCCTGTTCCTCGCCTGTGCCGCCGTCTTCGGCCCCTGTCAACGCGGACCGGCAACCGCCTGACTGCTTCCCAAATCGCGCCCCACCGCCTATAAGGCCCGCAAAAGCCCAAGGAGCCCGCGATGCGTCAGGCCAGGATAGACCGCAAGACCGCCGAAACTGATGTCTCGGTCGCGATCAATCTCGATGGATCGGGGCAATATGCCAATAAAACCGGCGTCGGTTTCTTTGACCATATGCTGGATCAACTGTCCCGCCACGCCCTGATTGATCTGACGGTGAACGCCAAAGGCGACCTGCATATTGACGATCATCACACCGTCGAAGACTGCGGGATCGCCTTGGGGCAAGCCGTGGCGCAGGCGCTTGGCGACAAGCGCGGCATCCGCCGCTATGGCCATTTCAACCTCGCCATGGACGACGCGCAAGTGGCTTGCGCGCTTGATCTGTCGGGCAGGCCATTTCTGGTGTGGAACCTCGCCTTCCCGACAGCCAAGATCGGGGCCTTCGACACCGAACTTGTGCGCGAATTCTTTCAGGCCCTCAGCACCCATGGTGGCATCACCCTGCATGTCGACCTGATCCACGGGGTGAACAGCCACCACATCGCCGAGGCAGCCTTCAAGGCCGTCGCCCGCGCCTTGCGCATGGCCGTGGAACCCGATCCCCGGCTTGGTGACGCCCTGCCCTCGACGAAGGGCGCGCTCTGACCTGACGGCGCTGAAGGATAGTCATTAAAATTCTTCAGACGCCCCCAAGGGAAGAATTTTCAGGAAAATTCTTCCCGTTCCGGCCCGAAAGTTTCCGGTAGAAATCTTTCGGGCGCTGCAACACAGATGGTGACCCATGCCCCTGACGGTTCTTGTGGATTATGACAGCGGCAATCTGCATTCCGCCGAAAAGGCGTTCCAGCGCATGGCGGCAGAGGTAGGCGGCGGCGAGGTCCGCGTCACCTCTGACCCGGATGAGGTCGCCCGTGCCGACAGGATCGTCCTGCCGGGCGACGGGGCCTTCCCGGCCTGTCGCCGCGCCCTCGGTGATCGGGGCGGATTGTTCGAGGCGATCTCCGAAGGCGTCGCTCAGGGTAAACCGTTTTTCGGAATCTGCGTCGGCATGCAGATGCTCGCATCCCGCGGGCTTGAGTATGAGGTCACCCCCGGTTTCGACTGGATCGGCGGCGAGGTGGCCCGCATCAGCCCGGCCGACCCCACCTTCAAGGTGCCGCATATGGGCTGGAACGATCTGGTGATCGACCAGCCTCATCCCGTTCTGGATGGGATTGCCACCGGCGATCACGCCTATTTCGTGCACAGCTATCAGTTCCGCGTCGCCGACCCAGCCCATCTTCTGGCCCATGTCGACTATGCCGGTCCCGTCACCGCCATCGTCGGGCGCGATACAATCATCGGCACCCAATTCCACCCCGAAAAATCCCAGGCCACGGGTCTGCGCATGATCGCAAATTTCCTGCGCTGGGCGCCCTGATCCAATCTGCTTGTCCTAGGGCGCGACCCAATCCAACATGATGCGGTGTTTAGTGTGTAATAGGGGGCCCGTCATGTTCCAACGCTTGCTGCCAGTACTGGCCGTCCTGTCTGCCTGCGCCTCGCCGTCACCACAGTTTTTCGGGGCCGCGAAACACGAGGTCGTTGTCGATGGCCGCCAGTTCACCGTCTTTCAGGACCAGAACCGGGTGCAGGTCATCCGTCACGGTTACGCGGGGCGTTCCGCGCGCCAAGATATCGCGGATCAAATGATGCGCGCCGTCGGGCAAGCGACAGGGTGCACGCCGCTGACATCCAGCTTTCAGGGGGATAGCGGCGAAATGCGGGGGCGCGTCAAATGCTGACGCGCCGCCCCGACAGAGGTACAATCAGGCCTTAGTTGATCCGCTTCCACGTACCGCCATCACGGCAGATGCCCAGAACGCAACCTTTCACGGTCAAACCGTCACCCTGCAACACCATATAGGAGTTGTAGGTCTTGTCGCGATCAGGCGACCAGACCTTGCCATCCTCATAATTGCCGTCGCCTTTGGCCACCATGTCCCAGACAATCTGCCTGCCGATATTCGGGCTTTCGATCTGCGCCCCCGACCCGTCGAATGCGCGCACCAGCGTTCCACAGAAAGCAGGACCGCAGGGCTTCACCTCAACATGGCCGAAATTGCCGTTGTCATCGGCCTTGGTCTGCCAGACGCCTTCCACCGGATCCGCCGCCCAAGCGGCCCCTGCAAAGGCAAGGCTTGCCACCACCGTCATCATCATCCGCTTCATGGGGCCGATCCTCCCTGAATTGCCCGTCCTGCGGCCATCTTCTCCAGTCGCGTGCGCCAATCAAGCCTGACGTTGGGTCGCGCGCCCCCTTGCCCCTCCCCGCGCCCCATGCCAAATCCCGCGGTGACTGGTCAAAGTGACCATAGCCAAGGGCTTTGCGATGATCCTCTACCCCGCCATCGACCTGAAAGACGGCCAATGTGTCCGCCTGTTGCGGGGCGAAATGTCCGCCGCAACAGTCTTTGGCGACGACCCCGCCGCGCAAGCCGCCAAGTTTCAGGCGGCGGGCTGTGATTGGCTTCACCTCGTCGACCTCAACGGCGCGTTCGCAGGCACCCCGGTCAACGCGGCGGCAGTTGAGGCGATCCTCGCCCGCATCACCGTGCCCGCCCAACTCGGCGGCGGTATCCGCGACATGGCGACCATCGCCCTCTGGCTGGAAAAGGGACTCGCCCGCGTCATCCTTGGCACCGTCGCCGTCGAAAACCCCGCGCTGGTGCGTGAGGCGGCAAAGGCCTTTCCGGGTCAGGTCGCCGTGGGCATCGACGCCCGCAAAGGCCGCGTTGCCACCAAAGGCTGGGCGACCGAGACTGACGTCATGGCCACCGGCCTCGCCCGCAGCTTCGAAGATGCAGGCGTCGCCGCCCTGATCTACACCGACATTGACCGTGACGGCGCGATGGCCGGCCCCAACATTGACGCGACCGAGGCACTGGCCCGCGCCGTCACCATCCCCGTCATCGCCAGCGGCGGCGTCTCCAGCATGGCAGACCTCATCGCCCTGCGCGACACAGGGGTCATAGCCGGCGCCATCTCCGGCCGCGCCCTTTATGACGGAGCGATAGACCTCGCGGCGGCACTAAAGGCGCTCAAGGCCTGACCTTCCCGCAAAGAGACGCTGCTCCGGGCCTGACCCGGGATAGCCGAACATCCGCACCTCATACCGCGCGTTAACCGTCTTTTGCGACAGCGCCAGCCGGAATCGCCGTCAATGCCAAGGCGCAGCCTCACCCCCGCACCGACTTGCCCAGCAACCATAGCCACAGCCCCAACCCCACCGCCCCCGTCGCCAGCGCGACAGGCACGTTCACCCCCACCCCGCCCAAAACAGCCCATCCCGGCACCACCAGCAGCACCGTCACCACCGGGGCCAGCACCATCGCCCCACAGCGCGCCCAAGGCAGCGCTGGCCCGAAGGTCACGCCACCCCCTCGTTGCCCCAGCCGCCGCATCGCCCAGACCGTTGCCCCCACCATCACAAGCCAGACCAGCCGCACGGGATTGGGCGACAGCGCGCCGCCCAGCAGCCACAGCCCCACCATCGCCCCCGGCGCCAGCCACAGCCACCACCGCCCCCACCGCAACACCGGCAAGCGCGACAGCACCCCCAGCGCCAGCCCGACACCCACTCCCGTCACCCCCAAATAGGCCAGCATCCCGGTCCACCCTGCCAAGACCTTCCCCTCCAGCGGCCAGTACAGCCCCCAGACCGCCCCGAACACGCCCAGCGCCACCATCCCGGCCGCCTGCCGCCACAGCGGCCCCCGCGCCAACGCCATGCCGCCGCCCAACACCGCCAGCCCGCTTATCAGCGCGTGCCAGGCCAACGGCGTCCACACCAGCTGCGCGGGAAGGGCGTCATACATCGTGCCGACGACTGCCCCCTCGATCTGAAACCCCAGCAGCGCCCCGCCCAGAAACGCCGCCCGCCATCCGCCCAGCCCTGACCAGATCACCGCCGACAGCGCAGCCCCCGCCGCCACGGAATACGCCACCCAGGTCAGGCCCAGATCGACAAGGCTCAGGTCCGGCGCGGGCGTCGTCCAGAACAGGTTCTCGCCCGCCCAAACCGCGATCCACCCCAGACAGAGCGCCGCCACCGCATAGCCCAAACCCTCGCGCATCGCGCCGCCCCTTCGCTACCCACTGGCCCTTTCTGCCGTCCACGGCTAGAAAGCCGCAAGCTTCTTGGTGACGCCATGCTGAAAACCCGCATCATTCCCTGCCTCGACGTCGCCGATGGCCGCGTGGTCAAGGGCGTGAACTTCGTCGACCTGCGCGATGCGGGTGACCCGGTCGAAGCCGCGCGCGCCTATGATGCCGCCGGGGCCGATGAACTGTGCTTCCTCGACATTCATGCCACCCATGAAAACCGTGGCACGATGTTCGACCTTGTCACCCGCACGGCGGAGCAGTGTTTCATGCCCCTCACCGTGGGCGGCGGTGTCCGCACGCCCGAGGATGTGCGCGCCCTCCTCCTTGCTGGGGCCGACAAGGTCAGCTTCAACTCTGCCGCCGTGGCCGACCCCGATGTCGTGGCGCGGGCTGCAGATCGCTTCGGCAGCCAGTGCATCGTTGTGGCGATCGACGCTAAAACGGTTTCGCCCGGCAAATGGGAAATCTTCACCCATGGCGGGCGCAAACCCACCGGCATTGACGCAGTTGACTTTGCCCGTACGGTCGCGGCCAAAGGCGCGGGGGAAATCCTGCTCACCAGCATGGACCGCGACGGTACCCGCGCCGGCTTCAACCTCCCCCTGACCCGCGCCATCGTCGATGCCGTCTCAATCCCCGTCATCGCTTCGGGCGGTGTCGGCACGCTGGATCACCTTGTCGAAGGCGTCACCATCGGCGGGGCCTCCGCCGTGCTGGCCGCCTCCATCTTCCATTTCGGCGATTTCACCATCCGGCAGGCCAAGGATCACATGGTCGCCGCCGGTATTCCCATGAGGTTGTCATGACCGCACTCACCCGCCTCGCCGCTACGATCCAATCCCGCAAGGGGGCCGATCCCGAAACCAGCTGGACAGCAAAGCTCTTGTCCAAAGGCCCAGAGAAATGCGCCGAGAAGTTTGGCGAAGAGTCGATTGAGGCCATAATCGAAGCAGTCAAGGGTGACCGCGACAGACTTACGGCCGAGGCCGCTGATGTCCTCTACCACCTTCTGGTCATGCTCGCCGCCCGCGACGTGACGTTGGATGAGGTGCTGGCCGAACTGGCCCGCCGAGAGAATGTCTCCGGTCTGGATGAAAAAGCCGCCCGCAGCTAATCGGAATTTGACCCAAACTCCGCCACGCAGCCGTCAGACAAAGGCGTCGAAAGACGCATTCCCCGGAAACTGCCTCAGTTTCCGTCGCGAAATCTGCGTCAGATTTCGCCCCCTCACATCCCCAAACGTGGAATTTCGATTGCCGGGCAACGGTCCATCACCGCCGTAACGCCCGCCGCTTCTGCCCGGGCCGCCGCCGCCGCATCCATCACGCCCAACTGCATCCACACGGCCTTCAGCCCCGGCAGCACCGCCAGCGCCTCATCCACCACCGCGCCCGCCTCTTCGCTGCGACGAAAGATGTCCACCATATCCACTTGCTCGTCGATATCGGCCAGCGACGCCCGCACCATCTCGCCCAGCGCAACCTGCCCCGCCTGCCCCGGATTGACCGGGATCACCCGATAGCCCCGCGCCTTCAGGAAAGCCGCCACCCGATGGCTGGGCCGGTCAGGTTTCGGCGACCAGCCAACCAATGCAATGGTGCGCGTCTCGGTCAGCACGCGGCGGATTGTGGTGTCATCGGTCATGGCTCACCCCAAATGAAAAAGGCGCCCGGGCCTCTGCGGCCGGGCGCCAAGTCGCGGAACGAGGGACAGTGAATGAGAGGCGGGTGTTCCGGCCCGCTTCCTATTATGTGACATAGAAGCCGCGCCCCGCATTTGAAGTTGCCTTCCCACAATCGTGATCAACGCTGCGATGCCGCATAAAGCCCCACCGCCGCCGCATTGGACACGTTCAGCGATCCGAAGGCCCCCGCAAAAGGCACGCGGGCGATCACGTCGCAAGTCTCGCGCGTCTTATCGCGCAGCCCCGGCCCCTCGGCCCCCAAAACCAGCCCCACCGGACGATTGCCAAGGCTCGCCATGGCCTCGCCCAGCGTCACCGTGCCATCGCCATCAAGCCCCACCAGTACATAGCCCATGGCCTTCAGCTCAACCATCGCATCGGCCAGGTTCGTCACCCGCAGGTAGGGTTGCCGCTCCAGCGCGCCGCTCGCCGTCTTGGCCAGCGCGCCCGTCTCGGGTGCCGAATGGTGGCGCGGCGCGATCACCGCTCGCGCGCCGAACACTTCCGCCGACCGCAGCACCGCCCCCACATTGTGCGGATCCGTTACTCGGTCCAGCAGCACCACCAGCGGCGACCCCGCCCCTGAAATCGCCACCTCATCCAGCTTGCCCCAGTTCAAGGGCCGCGCTTCCAGCGCCGCCCCCTGATGCACCGACCCCTCATCAATGGGCACGTCGAACCGGCGCGGGTCCACCACCTCCGGCTCCATGCCACTTTGGGCAATCGCCTCTTCCAGCCGATCAAAGGCGTTCTTCGTCACCACCAGCCGCAGCTTTTCGCGCGCCGGATTGACCAGTGCATCGCGCACGGCATGGATGCCGAACAGCCAGACCGTCTCTTTCGCCTCGGCCCGCTTGCCGCGTTCCTTGTCGATCACCCAGGTGGGTTTCTTGCTTCCGGGCTTCATCGCCACACCTCTATCGTTTCCCCATCCTTGGCCCCGGATCGCCCCCCGATGCAAGCGCGTTTTCCCCGCTTTTGCGCCCCCAACTTTTGCAACTTGACGCCCCTCCCCCCCTCGGCTATCCCCCGCATCGCGTCGGGCGACGTGCTGCAAGGTGCGGCAGCGGACTGTAACTCCGCCGGGGAGACCCATGCCTGGTTCGATTCCAGGGTCGCCCACCATCCTTTCCTCTGCTACAGGATGGGGATCATGACCCACGACGCCTCTTTCCGCTTCACCCACGCCATCACCCGCCGCCCCGCGGCCTCCATCATCGCTGGGCTGCGCGCTGTCGATACCGGCACGCCCGACCTTGCCACAATGGAAGCGCATCACGTGGCCTATATCGCCACCCTGCGCGCCACCGGCGCGACAGTGGTGGAACTGCCACCCCTCGACGCCTTCCCCGACTCCGTCTTCGTCGAGGATACCGCCCTCTGCTTGCCGCAAGGCGCCATCATCATGCGCCCCGGCGCCCCCACACGCCTCGGTGAGGCGGCCGAGATGGCCCCGCACCTGCAGGCGCTCTACACAACCGTGGAATGGATCAAAGGCCCCGGCACCATCGAAGGCGGCGATATCCTCGTGACGGGCCGCGAAATCCTCGTCGGCCAATCCGCCCGCACCGATGCCGAAGGCATCGCCGAACTCCGCGCCATCACCACCGCTTGGGGCCACTCCTTACGCGAAGTGCACACCCCCCCCGGTGTGTTGCATTTCAAGACCGACTGCTCGCTTCTCGACGCCGATACGATCCTTTCCACCGAACGCCTCTCCGCCTCCGGCTGCTTTGACGGATACAAGATCATCCACACCGCCCCGGGCGAAGAGGCCGCCGCCAACACGATCCGCTTCAACGATGTGGTTCTGATGCCTGCAGGCTTCCCCGGAACGAAAGCCCGGATCGAACAGGCAGGCTTCACCGTGGTGGAAATCGGCAATTCCGAATGTGCCAAGCTTGACGGCGGCATGTCCTGCCTGTCACTCCGCTTCACCCCCTCCTGAACCCATCCCGGGCCGTCACCAGTGTCTGCGTTCAACATCCTCTGCATCGGCCAATCGGGGCGGCTTCAATATGAGGCCGCCCTCCTCGCCGCCTCCCTCCGCGCCCAGTCTCCCGGCTTCACAGGTCGCCTGCTGATCGCCACCCCGCGCCCAGGCCCGCTCTGGGCAGGCCAGAACCCGCAACTCACCGATCCAGCAACCCTCGCCCTGCTGGCAGAACTGGGGGCCGAAATCATCCCTTTCGACAGCCGCGCCTTCGGTGCCGCCTATCCCCATGGCAACAAGATCGAGGCGCTGTGTCACATCCCCGACGAACCCTTCCTGTTTCTCGACACCGACACGATCATCACCGGCGACATCGCGACCCTTCAACCCGATTTCACGAAGCCCACCGCCTCAATGAAGCGCGAGGGGACATGGCCGCAGATCGAACTCTACGGCCCCGGCTACACCCAGATCTGGCGCGCCCTCTACACCCGCTTTGGGCTCGATTTCGACAGCAGCCTCGACCTCACCCAGCCCGATGAATACTGGCAGCGCTATCTCTATTTCAACGCAGGCTGGTTCCTGCATGAAAGCCCCCGCCGCTTTGGCGAACTCTTCCTGAAATGCGCCACAGCAATCGCCGCCAATCCCGGCCCCGAACTCGCCTGCCAGTCGCTCGATCCGTGGCTGGATCAGGTGGCGCTTCCCCTCGTGATCCACGCCCTCGGCGGTGGCCGCCCCGGCCCCGAACTGGCAGGGCTGGACGGCGACCTCACCTGCCACTGGCGCATCCTGCCGCTGTTCTTCGCCCGCGAAAGCGATCATGCGGTCGCTGTCATGGAGCAGGTCGCATCTGACCCCAGCGTCGAACGCGTACTGCGCCACTACGCCCCGTTCAAAAAGACGCTCTATCGCGGCCAAGGGCGCGAAGTGCGCGCCTTGTTCGACCGCGCCGATCTCCCGCGCAAGGAACAGGCGATCCGCAACGCCATAAAACGCGCTGGCCTCTGGACGCGTTAGGGTTTTTCACCAAACAACGGGGACAACAGCGCGCGCCCCCGGACCTTACAATTCCAGCATCACCACCGGCCACAGCGACGCCACCAGCAATCCCGCCATCCCCCAGTTGAACACGCGCAACCGCCCCGGCCCCTCCAGCCACCGCCGCAGCCCCTGCCCCGCCGCCGCCCAGACCGCGACCGAAGGCAGGTTCACCAGCGCAAACACCCCCGCCACCGCCGCATAAGCCCCGACCGAAGGCTCCGGCACATAGGCCGCCACCGCGCCCAACGCCATGGCCCAGGCCTTGGGGTTCACCCATTGAAACGCCGCCGCCTGCAGGAATGTCATCGGCCGCCCCCCGGCCTTCCCCTCACCCGGCGCACCGGACCGCGCGATCTTCCACGCCAGCCACAGCATATACCCCACGGCCGCCACCTTCAGCGCCGTCAGCGCCCAAGGCACCGCCACAAACACCCCGGCCACGCCCAGCCCCACCAGAAACACCATCAGCGAATGGCCGACGGAGATCCCGATCATATGCGGCACCGTCCGCCGCAGCCCGAAATTCACACCCGATGCCAGAAGCATCATGTTGTTCGGCCCCGGCGTGACTGAGGTGACAAAGGCAAAGCCCAGCAGGGCAAGGAAAAGATCATATGTCATGGAACAACTCCTATCACCCGAACCGCGCTTGCGTATTGCAAATGCGGCGCTGCAGGCGCATGTTTCGCAACAAATGACGAAGATAGATGACATAAACGCCCGGATATTGCGCGAACTCCGCCGCGATGGCCGGATCAGCAACCTGATCCTCGCCGAACGCGTGGGTCTCTCCCCCTCCGCCTGCCTCCGCCGCGTGCAAGAGATGGAACGGTCAGGCCTGATCAAAGGCTACCGCGCCGTGTTCGATCCTGCCCAACTTGGCATCGGCTTCACCGCCTATGTCACCGTCGGCCTCAACACCCACACCAAAGCCAGCCAAGAGGCGTTCGAACGCGCCGTCGCCCGCGCCCCGCAGGTCACCGAATGCCACAACATCACCGGCACGGTGGAATACCTCCTGCGCGTCGAATGCGCCGATCTGGCGGCCTATAAATTTTGGCACACCGATGTGCTGGGCACCCTGCCACAGGTGCAATCCATCACCACCTTCGTCGTCATGGGCAGCCCCAAGGATGACCGCGCCTGATGGCAAGGGTTCGGTAACTTCCCTGTTGCAGCCTGCCCAACTGACAGCCCCGCGCAGGACAGGAGCCAGAGCCCAAATGTGCATCCTTGCACCCTTAACCACGATACACGGGATAAATCTGCGCAAATTTGTATGCACTCTTGCTGCACAATCATCTGCACGGGATGCTGCACAGCGCAATCATCGCAACTCATTGAATTGAATAATATATCCCCATTTCACCACCAAAAACCTGTGACCCCAGCAAGATAAATCGAACCGTTAATAAAACGTTTCACGCCTCGCCCACCCGGCATCCGTTCCCGGCCACGGCGCGGCAAAGAAAAGGGCGTCAACACAATCTTTCCGCCGATCATTCCCCCGCGCCCGAGACAATCTTCCCCCACGCGCCCACCAGTCACGAAAACGCTTCCCGCAAACCCTTGGAAAAGCGAACCAATCCTCTCTTCTTCCGCCGCCCCCTTCACAGCCCGCCGCCCTTCCCCTAACCTCCGCCCAATCATATTCCTTGGGAGGGGATCGCCATGTCCGAAGACCGCAAGCTCGCTTTTGAAACGCTCCAGATTCACGCGGGCGCCGAACCCGATCCCGCCACCGGCGCGCGGCAGGTGCCGATCTATCAGACCACCGCCTATGTGTTTCGCGATGCCGATCACGCGGCGAAACTCTTCAACCTGCAAGAAGTGGGCTATATCTACTCCCGCCTGACCAACCCCACCGTTTCCGCCCTCGCCAACCGCGTCTGCGCGCTGGAAGGCGGGGCCGGGGCGATCTGCTGCTCCTCGGGCCATGCCGCACAGATCATGGCGCTGTTCCCGCTCATGGGGCCGGGGCTGAACATCATCGCCTCCACCCGCCTTTACGGCGGTACGATGACCCAGTTCAGCCAGACCATCAAACGCTTCGGCTGGTCGGCGAAATTCGTCGATTTCGACGATCTCGCGGCACTTGAGGCCGCAGTGGACAACAACACCCGCGCCATCTTCTGCGAATCCATCGCCAATCCGGGCGGCTACATCACCGATCTGGACGCCGTGGCCAAGGTGGCCGACAAGGTCGGTCTGCCGCTCATCGTCGACAACACTTCCGCCACCCCCTATCTCTGCCGCCCCATCGAACACGGCGCGACGCTGGTGGTCCATTCCGCCACCAAATACCTCACCGGAAACGGCACCGTGACGGGCGGCGTGGTGGTGGATTCGGGCAAGTTCGACTGGACCAAATCCGGCAAGTTCCCCTCGCTCTCGGAACCCGAACCCGCCTATCACGGGCTGGCCTTCCACCCCGCCTTGGGGGCCATGGCCTTCACCTTCCACTCCATCGCCATCGGCCTGCGCGATCTGGGCATGACGATGAACCCGCAAGGCGCGCATTACACGCTGATGGGGATCGAAACCCTGTCGCTGCGGATGGACCGCCATGTCGAAAACGCCCGCAAGGTGGCCGAATGGCTGGAGAAAGACCCCCGCATCGACTATGTCACCTATGCCGGGCTGCCCTCATCCCCCTACAACCACCGCGTGGCGCGCATCTGCCCCAAAGGGGCGGGCGCGCTCTTCACCTTCGCGGTCAAGGGCGGCTATGACGCCTGCGTCAAGCTGATCGACAATGTGAAGCTGTTCAGCCATGTCGCCAACCTTGGCGATACCCGGTCGCTGATCATCCACTCGGCCAGCACCACCCACCGCCAACTGACCGAAGAACAGCAGATCAAATCCGGTGCCGCGCCGAATGTGGTGCGCGTCTCCATCGGGATCGAGGACGCAGGCGATATCATTGCCGATCTCGATCAGGCGCTAGCCAAGGCAACAGCCTGATCCAGAACGCAAAAGGGGCGCCCCACGGCGCCCCTTTCCACGTCTGCCCCCCGATCAGGGCTGCACAATCTCCCAGGTGATGGTGACATTCGCCGTCACCCCGACCTCGCCCCCCTGCACCGGCACCGGCGCATCGGCCATCGCTGCCTCCATCCGGTACATCGGCATGGGCTGGGACATCCCCGCCTCGCTGATCGACACGATCTTCCCAAGGCTCGCCCCCGCCGCGCCCAACAGCAACTCGGCCCGCGCTTTCGCCTTCGCAACCGCCGACTTCCGCGCCTCATCCATCGCCGGGTCTGGCTCTGCCAACCCGAAGCTGATCCCGTTCAGCGTATTGGCTCCATCCGTGATCGCCGCATCCAGCACACCGCCCAGCTTGGCCAGATCGCGCACCCGGATCGACAGGATGTTTGACGCCACATAGCCCTGAATAACCGCCATCGACGAACCGTCACTGTTCGACCAGTTGGGGTTCAGGTTCAGCGTGGATGTCTGAATATCCCGGTCCTCCACCCCTGCCGCCTTGACCCGCTCCAGCACCGCCGTCAGCGCCTCGGTATTGGCCGCCATCGCCGCCGCCGCCGTCTCGCCCTGCGTCGTCACACCCAGGCTCACCGTCGCCAGATCAGGGGCCGCCGTCACCACGCCCTCACCTGTCACGGTGATGGTGGCGGGGGTGATGTGATCATCAGCCAAGGCAAGCGTCGGGGCCAGACCCGGCACCATCAGCGCCGTGGAAAGCAGAACAGCCGAAAGAACGCGCATGGGGAAAACTCCTGTAAGGCGACCCTTGCCTTTTCCACCCGCCGCCCTTTGGCGGCAAGTCAGATAACTGTGTAGTCTCCTTCCCTTCGGCAAAAACCTGCTGTAGGACATAACGCACTCCCGCCTTGCATTCCCGCTGTCCCGGAAGCTGTGCTAGACCCGCCCCATGAAGCCGAACTTTGCCCTGAACTTCACCGATGACAGCATCACGCTGCTGCACCGCACCAAGCGTGGCTGGGCAGAGGTGGGACGTACGGCCTTTGATGTCGATGATCTTCCCGCTGCCTTGGCCGAATTGCGCGAAAAGGCCGAGTCGCTGGCTCCAAACGGCATATCGACCAAGCTGGTCATCCCGAATTCACAGATCAAATACCTCGTCATCACGGCACCCGGTCCCGATGCCGCCAACCGCAAGGCGCAGATCGTGGCCGGTCTGGAAGGGCAAACCCCTTACGACGTTGCCGATCTGGTCTGGGATTTCGCTGGCAAAGGCGAAGCTGTTCAGGTTGCCGTGCTGGCGCGCGAAACTCTGGATGAGGCCGAAGGTTTTGCTGCGGCCAACGGCTTCAACCCTGTGTCCTTCGTCGCCATCCCGCCCGACGGTGACTTTGCGGCTGAACCCTGGTTCGGCCCCACCAGCTTTGCCGAAACGCTGCTGAAAGACGGCCAGAAGGTTGACCGCGACGCCGAACCGATCCGCCTGCCTGACACGCCTGTCGATGACAAGGCCGATGCAACGGGCGCTGAACCGCAGCCGGAACCGGCACCCGAACAGCCTGTCCCGACGCCCGAGCCGGACCCGCTGCCGATCCCGGACCCAGAACCCGAAGAGGTGCCTGCGCCGCAGCCCGATCCCGCGCCTCAGCCGGACCCGCTGCCCGAAGACGCACCGCTGAACGACCCGCTTCCAGACCCTGAACCAGTCGGCATTCCGGGCGGAATGGATGAGGTTGCCCCACCTGACCCAATCGAAGTGCCGCCGCCTCCAACAGAGTTTGGCCGCAGCAGCTCATTTGATGATGTGTTTCGTGCCGAACTGGGGGCAGCATCGACTGCAACCGGATGGTCGGCCCCCGCGGAAACCACGGACAAGTCCACCGATTCGCCCGTCGATCCTGCCGCCATCGGCGCCACGCTCAGCGCAGGCGACCCGCCCAGCGCCGCTTCGGTTCTGGATCCCGGTATCCCCGATGTTGAAGAAGCACCGATGGCGATTGATGTCGGTGACGATATCGCCGACAGCACGACCGCAGGCACCAGCACCCGCCGGGTGATCATCGACCCTTCGGTGGCGGATGAAGACCTGCCCCCCATGCCTTCGGGCGCGGCCCTGTCTGCCTATGCCAGCCGTCCGATCAATGGCGGCGAAGCCCCGGCCCCCCGGCCCGCCCCCAGCGTGGCCGAAGCTGATCGCCCCGCACCGCGCGGCGGGTCAAAGCCCCCGGCCGAACGGCCCGTTGCCACACGCCCGACCCCGAAGTTCAGCTATGAAACTCCGGGCGAAAAACCCCCGACCCCGGCCGCCAAGGCGCTGCGCGGTGTAACCGCGCTTGTGACCTCTCCGACAATCCCGGGTGGGCGCAAAGCAAAAGTCTCGCCCCCGGCGACTGCCGCGACGAATGCGGTGGCCAGCGCAGCCGCCGCCGCTTCCGGGGCCACCGGCACAACAGGCCAGCCCGCGCGCCGCCCCTCCGGCCTTGGCAGCCGCCCGATGCCCGTGCGTGGCAAGCCCCGCCATCTTGGGCTGATCCTGACCGGCATCCTGCTGATCATGCTCGCCCTCGCCGCCGGATTGTCCTCCTTCTACGTCAGCTGGACCCAGGGCGATCAAACAAGCACCATCGAAACCGCCTCGTCCGGTGACGTCGTCGCCCCCGACAGCGTCGATCTGCCCGCACCCGAAGACGAAATGCTTGCAGACATGCAAGATCCCGATCAGTTGCCATCCGACCTTCCGGTTGATGAGGCAGCAGTCGCCCCGGATGCGGAAGATGCGCCCGCTGAAGGTGTCGTCATGACCGCCGAGGATCCGAACGCTGCAGCAGCCGAAGCCGAAGCCGTCGCCACACCGGAACCCGCCCCGGCCACGGTGATCGCGGGTGATCCGGCTGCGTCCAACGCGCCAGCGGCCGAGGCGCAGGATGAGATCTTCCTATCCGGCTCTGATAACCCGCCTGCGCCGGTCGATGCCGCAGCCCTTCCTGCGCCAACGGCCCGTGCTGATGCCCCGCCCCTACCGCAGCAACCGCCCCCCCCATTCGGGACGGTGTACCAGTTTGATGAGAACGGTCTGATCCGACCCACGCCCGAGGGGATAGCCACACCCGAGGGTGTTTTGCTTTTCGCAGGCAGCCCCGCACGTCTGCCGCCCAGCCGCCCGGACGCGATCACCGCAGCAGGGCAGGCCGCCGCTCAGGCCAGCGCCGCCGCAACGGCACCGGCGCCCGGCGCTGTCGGACCAGAAACAAGCGCCACGGCAGAGCCTGCGGTGATCGTGCCGTCTGACCCGGCCCTCGCCGATGCGCGGCCTTTGCCGCGACCTGCCGATCTTGCTCCGGCGGTGCTGGCGCCTACTGCTGCGGAAACAGCAGTCGACGACGGCGCATCGCTCGCTCCGGCATCCGACTCGCGCATTGCTGCCTTGCGCCCCGCCGCCCGCCCAGAGAGCATTGTCGCCGCCGCTGTCGCCGCCGGATCCATCGCGCCAACGACCGCCAGCGCGAACGGCAGCCTTGCCCTGGTCGCGCCCGAAGGCAGGGTCACGCCCATCGGGCTTACCATTTCGCGCCGCCCGGCAGCGCGGCCTGAGGATATCAATCGCGCGGTCGAGGCCGCCGTGGCCGCCGCAATTCGCCTGCCGGATCCCGAACCGCCTGCAGCCGACGTCACACCCGAAACGGAAGTGGAACCGGAACTGGCCGCCGCGGCCGCCCCCCGCATTCCTTCGACCGCGAGCGTTGCCAAACAGGCCACCATTCGCAATGCTATCAATCTGCGCGACATGAACCTGATCGGCGTCTACGGCACCGCGTCGCAACGCTATGCGTTGGTTCGCAACCCCAACGGCCGTTACATCAAGGTCGGGGTCGGTGACCGGCTCGACGGCGGCCGCGTCGCCGCCATCACGGCCTCTGAACTGCGTTATGAAAAGCGCGGTCGCATGGTCGTTCTGGCCCTGCCCAATAGCTGATCCGTCACCCTGTGCGCGATGCCGGTTGCGGCCCTGCGTGACATCGGATCAAGATACCGGACACCACGCCCGAAACGGGCTGCACGTGAGGCGGTATGGAAGGGTTCCTTCTCGAAGCCAGCATCTACCTCGGCGCGGCAATTCTTGTCGTGCCGCTTTCCATGCGTCTTGGGCTGGGGTCGGTGCTTGGCTATCTTGCCGCTGGCATCCTTGTTGGCCCTGTCTTCGGCATAGCCGGGGCAGATACCGCCGATCTGCAGCATTTCGCGGAATTCGGCGTCGTGCTGATGCTGTTCTTGATCGGACTGGAACTGGAACCCCGCACCTTGTGGGATATGCGGGACCGGCTGATCGGTCTTGGCGGCGCACAGGTGGTTCTGACCGCCGTCGCGATCTTCCTGCTCACCTTCTGGCTGGGATTTGTCTGGCAGGTCGCGCTGACCTTCGGGCTGATCATGTCGCTGTCGTCTACGGCTATCGTGCTGCAAACGCTGAATGAAAAGAACCTGATGCGAACGGCGGGGGGGCGATCCTCCTTTTCGGTGCTGCTGACGCAGGACATCGCCGTCATCCCGATGCTGGCCTTCCTGCCGCTCTTGGCGTTGCCCGCGATCACGGGCCCAACGGCAGACATCTACGGCATCAATAACAGCGTCGAGGAATTGGCCCACGGCGCCGAAAGCGCGGCCGAGCCCCTGCTGTCTCTCGTCGAACAATTGCCGGGTTGGGCCACAACCCTGCTGACCTTGGCGATTGTCGGCAGCATCGTCCTGGCGGGAAACTTCCTGTCGCGGCCCGTATTCCGCTTTGTCCATGCCGCGCGCCTGCCGGAAATGTCGACCTTCTTTTCGCTTCTGATCGTTCTGGGCATCGCCTTTCTGATGATGCTTGTAGGCCTGTCACCCGCCCTTGGCACTTTCGTGGCCGGCGTGGTGCTGGCAAACTCGGAATTCCGCCACCAGATCGAGGCCGATATCAAACCCTTCAAGGGCCTGTTGCTGGGCCTGTTCTTCATGACCGTGGGCATCGGGATCGACACAAGGCAACTTTTTGGTCAGCCGGTGACGATCATTTCGCTGACCCTCGCCCTGATCGCGGTAAAGGCGGCGATCCTGTACATTCTTGCCGTCCTGTTCAAACTGCGCGGTCATGACCGCTGGCTGTTCACCCTCGGCCTTGCCCAAGCGGGCGAATTCGGCTTCGTGCTGATCAGCTTTGCCCGCCAACAGGGCATCCTGTCCCTGAACCAGGGGCAGACCGGCCTGCTTGTGGTTAGCCTTTCGATGCTTCTGACGCCGCTTCTGTTCATTGCCTATGAACGTTTGGCCCGCCGGATGCGCGCGCTGACCCCGGATCGCGCACCCGACCTGATCGATGAGAAGGGTCGCGTCATCATCGCGGGCATCGGTCGCTTTGGGCAGGTGGTCAACCGCCTTGTCCGCATGTCGGGGCTGTCCACCGTCGTGCTGGATTCGGATATGGCAACGATCGAAACCATGCGCCGGTTTGGGGTGAAGGGCTTCTTCGGCGATCCGTCCAACCCCGCCCTACTGGAATCCGCCGGTTTGGGAGAGGCGGCTATCCTCGTCGTTGCGGTGGATGACCGGGAAAACACCAATCGTATCGTCCGCTACGCCCGCAGCCGGCGCCCTGACATCCACATCGTTGCCCGCGCCCGCGACCGTGTGCATGTCTATGAACTCTATCAGGCCGGGGCCGATGATATTGTCCGCGAAACCTTTGACTCCTCCATCCGCGCCGGGCGTTACGTGCTGGAAAACATGGGTTTTTCGGAATATGAGGCGGCCAAACTGTCACAGACCTATTTCAAGGTCGACCGTGCCGCGATGCGCGATCTGGCCAGCCTATGGATACCGGGCCAACCCGTCCACCTGAACGATGCCTATATCGAACGGGCCAAACAGCTCGACCGTGATCTGGAAACAGCCTTGATTGATGAGCTTTATGAAACCCGCCCGATGCAGGGTGAGGACGTACCCGCGCCCTTCACCGACGTGGCCGAGGAGGACGCCCTCGCCGACCCTGTCCCCCGGGCGGAGTCGGCCTAGGCGCCCGATACCCCCGCTTCGGCAAATGTCGCCATGCCCGAATGGCAGGCCAGCGCACCCTTGATCACACCCAGCGCAAGCGCCGCGCCCGACCCTTCCCCCAAGCGAAGCCCCAGATCGAGCAACGGTGATTTCCCCAGTGCGGTCAGCAATGGCCTATGCCCCCCCTCGGCGCTGACATGCCCCGCAAGGCAATGGTCAAGCGCCCCGGGAACCGCCCGCTCCAGCACAGCGGCAGAGGCGGTGCAGATGAACCCGTCAAGCAGCACAGGAATGCGTTCTACCCGCGCCCGCGCGATGGCCCCGGTCATGGCCGCCAGTTCACGCCCGCCCAGACAGCGCAGCACCTCCAGCGGGTCGTTCAGGCTCGCGGCGTGCAAGGCCAAGCCCCTTGCCACCGCATCAGCCTTGCGCGCCAGACCGGCATCGTCAACGCCGGTCCCGCGGCCCACCCAACCGACAGGGTCGCCACCGAACAGCGCCGCCGCCAACGCCGCGGCGGATGTGGTGTTACCAATGCCCATCTCGCCAGTAACCAGAACGTCTGCCTTGGGGTCCACCGCCCCCCAACCGCAGGCCAGCGCGGCGACCACCTCATCCTCACTCATCGCGGGTGCTGTTGTGAAATCCGCCGTCGGACGGTCCAGTTCCAGCGCGTGAACCGCCATGTCCGCCCCGAATACCCGGCTCAACTGGTTGATCGCCGCCCCGCCGTGCCGGAAATTGGCCACCATCTGCACGGTCACCTCGGCCGGAAAGGCAGAAACCCCCTGCGCCACAACCCCATGGTTCCCTGCAAAGACAAGGACCTGCGGCCGATCGCAGTGGGGTTTTTCTGTACCTTGCCAGCCCGCGAACCAGATCGCCATCTCCTCCAGTCGCCCCAAAGCACCCGGCGGCTTTGTCAGTTGATCATTGCGCGCCCGCGCCGCATCACGTGCCGCCATTTCCGACGCTGGAAGATTGGCTAAAACCGCCCGGAACGAGGAAAGCGAGGAAAAGGGAATGGACATCAAACAGCTCTTTCATTGAAGGTCGCGCTGCAACTGGCTACCCAAGGGCGCGACCAAAGACCAGCCGGGAAGGGACACCGCCATGACCAGACGCGACAACGTCGCACTTATCCGCGATGACCTGATCAGCGCGTTCGGTCTTCTCTCCCGTCTGCCCCTTCCACAATCTCTTGCCACCACTTCGCCGCGCGCTGCCTGGGCTTGGCCCGTGGTTGGCGCGACCATCGGGGCGCTTGCCGCCGCCGTGGCCAGCGCAGCCCTTGCGCTGTCGCTGCCCGCCGGTGTCGTCGCGGCGATTGCCCTTGCTGCGGCGGCCTGTCTGACCGGGGGCTTGCACGAAGACGGCCTTGCCGACACGGCCGATGGCCTGTTCGGTGGATGGACGCGGGAAAGACGGCTGGAAATCATGAAGGACAGCCGCATCGGCAGCTATGGCATGCTTGCCCTGCTGCTTGTCACGCTGATGCGCTGGTCTGCGGTCACTGCTCTGATCGCGGCGGGCCAGCATTGGGCGGGCCTGATAGCCGCCGGGGCCTTGTCCCGCGCGCCCATGGCAGTGCTGATCGCCACCCTGCCCAATGCGCGCGGGACGGGACTTTCGCACAGCACCGGCGTGCCTTCAGGCGGGGTCGTTGCGACGGCGCTCCTTGTCGCAGCCGTCTTCGCCTTTCTCAGCATCAGCACAGGTCTGTTTGGCATGGCTGCTCTCGCCGCCATCACCACTTTCACGCTCGCCCGCATCGCCCGCGCGCGCATCGGCGGCCAGACAGGCGACATCCTTGGCGCGGCGCAGCAATTGGCCGAGGCCGCAGCTCTTGGTATGGCAGCCGCCCATTTCAGCTGAATCTGCGGTTTCACCTTGGCCGAACTACCCAAGCCAGGTCGTCACTCGGCACAACAGTTGGAATAGAGCGACAGAGAGTCGTGGGGATCTGGCCCCCTCTTGCGTCAAAAGGAAAGGGCCACGCGGTTGTCCGCATGGCCCTTAAACTCTGTCGAGGCATTCGATCAGGCCGCGCGGCTGACCAGAACGTCATCAACCTTTTTCTGCGCACCAGCCTCATCAACGCCAGACACGGCGGCAACTTCGCGGGTCAGGCGTTCCAGGGCCGCTTCGTAAAGCTGACGCTCGGAATAGCTTTGTTCGCGCTGATCATCGGTGCGGTACAGGTCGCGCACGACTTCGGCGATCGACAAGAGGTCGCCGGAGTTGATCTTCTGTTCATATTCCTGCGCCCGACGGGACCACATGGCACGCTTTACGCGGGCCTTGCCCTTCAGCGTATCCAGCGCCTTGGTCACGATGTCCGGCGAAGACAGTTGCCGCATCCCGATTTCAGTCGCCTTATGCGTCGGAACGCGCAGGGTCATCTTGTCTTTCTCGAACGATATCACGAACAGCTCCAAGTGGAGCCCCGCGATTTCCTGTTCTTCGATGGAAATGATCCGGCCCACGCCATGCGCAGGATAGACGACGAATTCGTTGGGGCGGAATTCGGGCTTCTTGGTCTTGGTCATTCAGACGAATCCTCGATGGGACGACCTGCCTCATGCAACAAAACTCTGGCCCGGATTCCGAGGAATACCGACTAACCCTTCGATTTGTCACAGAAAGACCCCGCTCAGGCGAGCAGCTCTGAGCCAGGCATCAGGCTTCCGTGTGGTTTGTAACGAATTCTATACCACAGAATCGCCCTGATTCCAACAACGCCGACACGCGTCTTGCGCCGCAAATGCCCAGTATTCGGGCAAAAAATCGTCGGTATGCCGACTCGGCAAGGCAGGTATTCCGAATCAGTGGCCAAACCAATCCCAGAAGGATCAGTTCCCCTCGCCCGGCGCTTCCGAGAAATACTTCTCAAGCTTGCCGGTTTCGCCGTCGCGGGCCTCTGCCTCGGGCAGCGGATCCTTTTTCACGGTGATCACGGGCCACATTTCGGAATACTTGCGGTTAAAGGTGACCCAAGCATCCATATCCGGCTCGGTATCCGGGCGGATCGCATCGGCGGGGCATTCCGGTTCGCAGACACCGCAATCAATGCATTCATCCGGATGGATGACCAGCATGTTTTCGCCTTCGTAGAAGCAGTCCACCGGGCAGACTTCCACGCAATCGGTGTATTTGCAGGCGATGCAGTTGTCGATCACGACATAGGTCACGGCGGTCTCCTAAAATCCCGGAAGTCTGACTAGTTTGCTTTTCCGGATCATTCAAGCGGCTCCGGGTCATCCCCCGATCCGTCAAGGTCGAGATAGAGCATCTGCGCCTCAGGGGCAGGCCCCCGGCGAAGGCCAAGTGCCAAAATTTTCACCAATCGGATGCGCATGCCTTGCGGAAAAGTCAGCACATCCCCCACCGCGACCCCTGCCCCCGGTTTACGGGTGGGCTGGCCGTTGATCCGCAGATGGCCGCTTTCTGCCACCTCGGCGGCCAGAGCGCGGCTCTTGAAGAACCGCGCCTGCCACAGCCATTTGTCCAGCCGAAGCGTTTCCCGCTCCGACCCGCCCCGCGCCCCGATGCGTTGCGCGCCGGGGCCTGGCAAATCAGGACTTGGTTTTCAATGCGGCCAAAACCGCAAAGGGGTTGTCCGGATCAATGGGCTTTTCTACCCGCGGCGGACGCGCCTCAAAGGCCTTGGCTCCGCCGCCCGGCTTGCCACCATCGCGCCGCTCGGGTTTGCCACCCTTGCCTTTGTTGCCACCTTTGAACCCGCCTTCGCGCCGTTCGCCCTGCGGACGATCGCCTTTGGGACGGTCACCCTGCGGACGCTCGCCCCCTTCGGCCCGCTTGGGCCGGTCACCGCCTTGCGGTCGCTCAGCCCGGTTCGGGCGATCAGCGCCGCGTTCAGGCCGCTGGAAGCGCGGCTTGGGGGCCCAGCTGAAGTTGTAATAGGTTTCCATTTCGACCGGCGCCGCCTCGGCATCAGCCTCTCCCACAGGCTCGGGTTCTATGGGCGGCGGGGACAGCACGGATTCGCCTTCCGGAATCGGGGCGGTGGACACCGGCGTGGCGGGTGCCACCACGGGCTCGGCCGCCTTGACCTTCACCCGCTCGGCCTTTTCGGCCTTGTAACCCAGACCCGTCATCAGATCTGCGAACTGTTCCAGCGTCATTCCGGTGATCGACAGCATGTCAGGCGTGGCTTCGAACCCCGCGCGGCTGTCCTTGGCGCGGAGCAGGTCGGCCAGCCGTTCCAGCATGTCGATGCGGATCGCCCGCGTGCCGGCCGGATGATAGCCCGACAGCGTGTAATGCTGCTTTGGCACCTCGGCGATGTTGGGGATGGTGACCAGACCCGGCGGCGGGCTTTCGGGGAATTCGTCCAGCCCATTGGAAAGCGACCACAGCACCAGCCGCAGCCGGGTGGGTGCAGGTTTCAGCAGGACCGGGAGGAACACCGTGAATTGCCCGAACCGGACGCCATGCTTGCGCAGCGCGCCGCGGGCTTCCTGATCCAGTTGCTTGACCTCGTCACCCACCGCTTCACGCGGCAACACACCAAGACCTTCGACCAAACGGAACGCGAAGCCACGAGCAAGGCCCGTCAGCGCCTCATCCCGGCTCATGGCGGCAAGCGGTTCGAACAGGGCGGCGATCTTGCGGTCGATGAAATGCTGCAGACGGCGCTTCACCTTTTCGGCGACGTCCGGACCGGCCTCTTCGTCCACGAACCCCTCGACCGAGGGGCGCAGCGCCTCGGCGCCTTTCACCAACTTGCCGACGGCTGTGGTTCCCCACATCAGCCCGCCTTGCTCGGTGAAATCCATCTCTGTATCCGGCGCGTTATAGAACCGGTCCGCCCGCAGATGGAACTCTGGCCGCAGCGCCTGCACTGCAGCCTGCCGCAGCGTGCGCGCCTCATCGGGCGAGGCAGAGGCGTCTTGCCGGAAGCGGAACCCCTCCAGCTTGCCGACGAACTCGCCTTCGACCATCACTTCGCCCTTGTCATTCACCTCGGCCACGAGGGTCTCCTTCTGCTTCAACCGGCGGAGCAGAACGCTCGTCCGCCGGTCAACAAATCGCTGCGTCAGCCGCGCGTGCAGCGCATCCGACAGCCGGTCTTCTACAGCGCGAGTCTCGTCACGCCAATGGCTTTCGTCTTCGACCCAACCACTCCGTTGCGCCACATAGGTCCAAGTGCGGATATAAGCCAGCCGTTTCGAGATGGCGTCGATGTCTCCATCCGCCTTGTCAATCCGGGAAACGGCCGTGGCAAGCCAGTCGGATGGCACCCGGCCCGATTTGAGAAAGTCAAAAATCCGCGCCAGAAGCGAGGCATGTTCCATGGTCGAGGATGACCGGAAATCGGGCACACGGCAGACATCCCACAGAAGGCGGACGTCCTGCGGGGATCTCACGCGGTCGCGCACTTCGGGCATTTCCGATAGGGTTTTCAATGCCACCACATCATCGGCATCGCGCGCCCGCGTCAGCCATTCGTTGGAAGTCGGCATCTCTAGCGACCGGACCAGCCGTTCCACCGTGCCGAATTCCAGCCCGGCATTGCGCCAGTGCAGTTTCTTGACCGGTGAGAAGCGGTGGTTTTCGATGGCGTCGATCATATCGTCGTCAAGCGGCCGTGCCTCGCCCGTGATGCCGAAGGTGCCGTTTTCCGTGTGCCGCCCGGCGCGGCCGGCGATCTGAGCCAGCTCCTGCGGGAACAGGGCCCGCATCCGGCGGCCGTCGAATTTCGCGGTGGAGGAAAAAGCGACGTGGCGGATATCAAGGTTCAGGCCCATGCCGATGGCATCGGTCGCCACCAGGTAATCCACGTCGCCATTTTGGTAGAGCGCCACCTGCGCGTTGCGCGTGCGGGGCGACAGCGCCCCCATGACCACCGCGCAGCCGCCCTTTTGGCGGCGGATCAGTTCGGCGATGGCATAGACGTTTTCAACAGAAAACCCGACAATGGCGCTGCGAGGGGGCATTCTGCTGATCTTTTTCGAACCTGAATAGGTCAGCGTGGACAGACGGTCCCGCTTGACGAAACTCACTCCCGGCACAAGGGCGATGATCGCGCCGCGCATCGTGTCAGACCCAAGGAACAGCGTTTCATGCAGGCCGCGTGCGCGCAGCAGGCGGTCTGTGAAGACATGGCCGCGTTCGGGATCGGCGCAAAGCTGGATCTCGTCCACAGCCACGAAATCAGCCCCGATCTCCAGCGGCATCGCCTCGACTGTGCAGACCCAATACTGGGTGCGGTCGGGCACGATCCGCTCTTCCCCTGTGACCAGCGCCACGACCGATGGGCCACGCTGGGCGACGATGCGATCATAGACCTCACGCGCCAAAAGGCGCAGTGGCAGGCCGATGACGCCCGTCCGATGCGCCAGCATCCGTTCGATCGCGTAATGGGTCTTGCCGGTGTTCGTCGGTCCGAGAACCGCCGTAACCCGTCCGGTCATGGCCATGATCTTGCTGCCTTACAGGTCTTGCCCGGCGGTATCCGTTTCCAGACGTTTCACCGACTCGATTACCCCCTGCAGATGGGGATGTATAGCCAAGGCAGCCTTGTAAGCTTCCAGTGCCTTTTCGGGTTGTTCGAGCTGTTCGAAGATCATCCCCAGACCCGAGAGCGCCCCGAAATGGCGCGGGTTCAGCGTTAGGGTGCGGGCGATATCGTTCACCGATGGGCCGAGTTCACCCACCGTGAAATAGGCGGTGGCCCGCGCATTCCAGCCTTCGGCAAAATCGGGGGCGTGGTCGGTCAGGGCGGTGAAGTGTTCGATTGCGGCAGCGGAATCACCTGCCTCCATCGCATCCCGACCGCGCTGCAACAGAAGATCCATCGCTGCAGAGCCAGATTTGGACCATTCATTCCAGATTTCGCGCTCTATCTTTGCGGCACCCTGTGCGTCGCTTTCCTTTAGATCCTGAAACAGGCCATCAAGCGCGGGTGTTTGTGCCGCTGCAGGTGCCGCAGCCACGAAAAGCAGCACAAGTGCCGCAACGACATGATTGTGTAACCTGCGAAGCGCTTTCATAACCTGAAGGTAACGCAACCGCGCAGAAAGACCAGCCTTGTGCGGTCACGACCAAGCGATGGAGAAGATGAATGAGCGAAGTGATTGACGCAGCTGTAACGGCCCTGACCGCCAAGCTGAATGGTGGCTTTGACGGTGTGGCGAAATTCGTGATTCCCGGCGAAGGGGCGATCATGATGGATGCCAGCGGCGTGCGCGCCGGGGATGAAGAGGCGGACGTGACGCTGACCGCGTCGACCGAGACGTTTCAGGCGATTCTGTCGGGCGACATGAACCCGACCATGGCCTTCATGACGGGCAAGCTGTCGGTCGACGGGTCGATGGGCCTTGCCATGAAACTGGGTTCCGTTCTGTCGTGACAACGGCTGCCCCTTTCTTTGCCGACCTTGCCGATGGCCCGGAGGGCGGGCGGGCGATCTGGGCGGAAACGCCGGACCGCGTGCGCCTGCGGATCGGGATATGGGCAGGCGGTGAGCGGGGGACCGTTCTGCTGATGCCGGGGCGGACAGAGTATATCGAGAAGTATGGCCGCACTGCCCGTGATCTGCTGGCGCGGGGCTATGCGACGGTTGCGATTGACTGGCGTGGGCAAGGTTTGGCGCAGCGTGCGCTGCCTGACCGGCTGATCGGCCATGTCGGGGATTTCGATGAATATCAACAGGATGTCGACACGCTGATCGCGGTGGCGCAGACCGAGGGGCTTCCCCGGCCTTATTACCTTCTGGGTCATTCGATGGGCGGCTGCATCGGGCTGCGCGCGTTGATGCGTGGCGCGCCTGTCAATGCGGCGGTGTTTTCTGCGCCGATGTGGGGCATCAGCATGGCGGCATGGATGCGGCCTATGGCGCATGTGATATCCGCGCTGGCAGGTCCTTTCAGACAGGCGCATCGCTATGCGCCCGGCACGGGCGGTCAGACCTATGTGTCCACAGCGGCGTTTCAGGGGAACGTCCTGACCACCGATCCCGGAATGTGGGATTACATGTGCAGGCAGGTTTCTGTGCAGCCTGACCTTGCCCTTGGCGGCCCCAGCCTTGGCTGGCTGCGGGCGGCGCTGCGGGAGTGTGGCGCGCTGGCAGCGATGCCATCGCCGAAGGTGCCATGCATCACGGCGCTGGGAACAGCCGAAAAGGTGGTGGACGTGGCACCGATCCACCTGCGGATGGCGGCATGGCCGGGTGGCAGGCTGGACAGCTATCCGGGTGCCGAGCATGAGGTTCCGATGGAACAGATTGTTCATCGGGTGCGGTTTCTGGATGAGGCCGCGAAACTGTTCGCGGCCCATCGCTGAAGCCGCGAAAGCGGTTCAGATGTTGATCTGGCTGAACCCGTCGCGCAGGGCGCGGCTCCAGGCTTCGGACATGGCGCGGAACTGTTCATCCCCGGCCTCGATCCGGCGGGTATAGGAGACCTGACAGGCATCCTTTTCGATCACGCACAAATCCAGCGGCATTCCCACGGAAAGGTTTGATCGCAAAGTGGAATCCATCGACAGAAGCACGGCCTTCTGTGCATCGGCCAGCGAGGTGGAGCGTTTCACCACCCGGTCGAGGATTGGCTTGCCGTATTTGTGTTCCCCAATCTGCAGGAAGGGGGTGTCTTCGGTCGCTTCGATGAAATTGCCTTCGGGATAGATGAGGAACATCCGCATCGCCCCGCCCCGCCTTTGGCCTGCCACGATCATCGACGCTGTGACGCCCTGCATGGCAGAAATCTTTTCGTCGATGTCTTCGCGGACCCGTGCCAGCATATTGCCGATGATTTCCGCCACCTTCAGCATGGTGGGGGCCTTCATGATCGACTGGGTTTCATCTGATTCGGGGTCTTCGATTGCCTCGCGCAGGCGGGCCATCGTGGTTTGCGTGACGGACAGGCTGCCTGCCGTCATGATGGCGATCACCCGTTCGCCGCGTTCTTCATATAGAAACATCTTGCGATAGGTGGATATGTTGTCCAGCCCCGCATTGGTGCGAGTATCGGACAACAGCACGATACCGTCATTGAGCATGAGGCCCACGCAATAGGTCATAATTTCTCCCTGCTGATGCGCAGACCCTATTGCTGCAAGCTTTGGACCGCAACCGTTACATCAAGGCTTTCGGTGCCAAGACCCCGCGCTGTGCCACGGATCGGGGCTGCATCTTGTGCATCAACGCCTGACCCCAACCGGATGTAGCGTTCATCCGGGCAGCAGCGGTTAGCTGGATCGAAACCGACCCAGCCCAGACCTGGAATGAAAACTTCGCCCCAGGCATGGGCCGCCTCATGCGCGGAGCCATCGGATGTGGCGAACAGGTAGCCCGAGACGTAGCGCGCGGGCATCCCGAGGACGCGGGCGCAGGCGATGAGGGCGTGCGCGTGATCCTGACAGACGCCTTCGCCCAGCGCCAATGCCTCGGCCGCCGTGGTATGGGCATGGGTGGCGCCGGGTGTGTAGGCGATGGCATCGGCAACCGCTGCCGACAGACGATGGGCGGTGGCGAGGGGACCTTCGGCATCCTTTGACTGTTCCGCCAGTGCCGTCAGCGCGGCATCCGCCGTGGTGGGGGGGCTGTCCACAAGATAGACCTCGGGCGGGACGATTTCGCGATGGCCGCGCAAAAGGCCGGCCAGATCAAGGGTTTCGACAACGCCGCTGACATGCACCTCAATCTCGCTAACCGGGCCTTTGACTGTCCAGGATTGCACGCGGTCGCCTGCGCCATCGCGGAAGGTGCCGCCTTGAATGCCGTCACTGACGGTGATCTTCCAGTTTCGCACCTTTTGCCCGTCAAAGACCGAAGGCGTCAGGCGGTGGCTTTGCATCACCGCGCGCACGGGGTTGTCATAGCGGTAGCGCGTCACATGATCGACCGAGAGCAGCATCAGCGCATATCCCCACTGAGATAAGTTTCGTGGATTTGCGAGCCCAGACCGGCCATGTCACGGATGAAGCGCGACAGGAATTCGTGAAGGCCTTCGTCAAAGATGTCATCCTCGCGCGTTTCGTGCAGAGCGTTCAGCATTTCCCGCGCACGCGCCTGCGGGTCGGTCGTTGTCCCGTAAAGTTTGGCCAACCGGTCCAGATGCCCGGACAGCCCTTCGACGCAGGTGATCAGCGAGCGGGGGCATTGCGGGTTGAGGATCAGGAAATGCGCGATCTTGGCGGCAGTAACCTCACCTCCATAAGCCCAGTGAAAGGCGCGGTGGGCCGACATTGCGCGCAGGAGCGTGGTCCACTGGTAATTGTCGAGACCCGATCCCACGAATTCCACCCGAGGCAGCAGAACGTAATATTTCACATCCATCAGGCGGGCGGTGTTGTCGGCGCGTTCGAGGCTGTAGCCGATATTCAGGAAATCCCACCCGTCATTGCGCAGAAGCGTCGCTTCGATCGCGCCGCGCACCATGGCGGCGTGGCGCATGGTCCATTCAGTAAGCCGCGACAGTTCCAATTCGCTGCGCGGGGTGCGTTCCAACTGGCGCAGTTCCTGAAAGGCGGAGTTGAGCGCATCCCAGACCTGCGTGGTCAGCGCGGTACGGACGATGCGCCCGTTTTCCCGCGCCGTGGTGATACAGGAGGCCACGGAAGAGGGGTTGTCGTGATCGAAGAACAGGAAGCTTTCGATATTACGCTGGACGGGGTCGCCGTATTTCTTGGCGAAGGCATCGGCATTGCCGGACGCCTGCAAGAGCGAATCCCATTCGTTGCGGTATCCGGCGGCCGAGGGCAGCAGGGCGATGCGCGAGCCTACCTCAAGCAGACGCGCGGCGGTTTCGGCCCGTTCCATATAGCGGGCGATCCAGAACAGGTTGTCGGCGGTGCGGCTTAGCATGTCATTCTCACTCTGCCAGCACCCAAGTATCCTTGACCCCGCCACCCTGGGAGGAGTTCACCACCAGTGACCCTTCGGTCAGCGCGACGCGGGTCAGCGCGCCGGGGACCAGTTCGATACGTTCCCCCACAAGGCAATAGGGCCGCAGGTCGACATGGCGGGGGGCCACCCCTTCGGCCACGAAGGTGGGGGTGGTGGAGAGCGCCAGTGTGGGCTGGGCAATGTAGTTGCCGGGATCGGCGATGACCTTGGCGCGGAACATTTCCACCTCTGCCTTACTGGCCTTGGGGCCGACGAGCATGCCATAGCCGCCGGAGCCGTGAACTTCCTTAACGACCAGTTCGCAAAGGTTGTCGAGGACATAGCCGATATCGTCGGCCTTGCCGCATTGCCATGTGGGCACGTTCTGCAGGATCGGTTCTTCGCCCAGATAGAAGCGCACCATTTCGGGGACAAACGTATAGACAGCCTTGTCATCCGCCACGCCCGCGCCGGGGGCGGAACAGACGCTGACCCCGCCGGAACGGTAGACATCCATCAGCCCCGGCACGCCCAGCGCGGAATCGGGCCGGAAGCAGAGCGGGTCGATGAAGGCGTCGTCGATCCGGCGATAGATCACGTCTACGCGTTTCGGGCCTTCGGTCGTGCGCATCCAGACGAATTCGCCTTCGACAAAGAGATCCTGCCCTTCGACCAGTTCAATGCCCATCAGATCGGCAAGGAAGCTGTGTTCGTAATAGGCGCTGTTGAACGGCCCCGGTGTGAGCAGGACGATGGTCGGTTCCTTGGTGCATTTCTGCGGCGCGACCGAAGCGAAGGTGCGGCGGAGGATTTCGGGGTAGCGGTCGACGGGTTCGATGCGGTTGCCGCGGAACAGATCGGGGAACATCCGCATCATGATTTCGCGGTTTTCCAGCATGTAGCTGACGCCGGATGGGGTGCGGCAGTTGTCTTCCAGCACAAAGAAATCTTCCGGCCCGGTGCGGACGATATCGATGCCAACGACATGGGAATAGACGCCCTTGGGCGGCTTGATCCCGGCCACGGCCTTTTCATAAGCGTCGTTTTGATAGACAAGCCGGGCGGGGATACGGCCGGCGCGGACAATCTCTCCCCTGCCATAAACATCGACGAGGAAGGCATTCAGCGCGCGGGCGCGTTGCTTGATGCCCTTTTCCAGCTTGGCCCATTCGGACCCGGTAAAGACGCGGGGGAACATGTCGAAAGGGATCAAGCGGTCGGGATCGCCACCTTCGCCATAGACGGCGAAAGTGATGCCGATGCGGCGGAACAAATCCTCGGCCTCGGCCTGTTTGAGGGTTCGAAGCTCGGCCGGCATGGCGTTCATCCAGTCTTCCAGCCGCGCATAGGGCGCGCGGACCTTGCCGCCGTGATACATCTCATTGAAGTATTGCGTCACCGTCACCGCCCCTGCGCCAAACCACAGACTTCAGTAAATCAGGCGATCCTGCGGGGGGGAAGCGTTTCATCCGGCTGAAATGGGTGCGGCATGAGCATATGCCCAAAATACAGGCGAAATCAGAGGCTGGCGCGGCTTTGGCGCGGCGCTAACTTGGGATCATGGCGAAGAACCCCGTCCTGACCTTCACCGATCGGGGCATCTATTGCCCGGATGGTGATTTTTTCATCGACCCGTGGCGGCCCGTGGACCGGGCGCTGATCACGCATGGCCATTCCGACCATGCCCGATGGGGGCATCGCAGGTATCTGGCGACGCATCAGGCGCTGCCGGTGATCCGCCATCGGCTGGGCCAGATCGAGGCAGAGGGAATCGCCTATGGCGAGCGGGTGCAGATCGGCGGGGTGACGGTGAGCTTTCACCCGGCAGGCCATGTGCCGGGGTCGGCGCAGATCGCGGTGGAGCGGGCGGGCGAGGTCTGGGTCGTGTCGGGGGATTACAAGGTGGAACCCGACGGGCTGGCCGAGGGGTTCGCCCCGATCCGCTGCCATGCTTTCATCAGCGAATGCACCTTTGGCCTGCCGGTATTTCGCTGGCAGCCGCAGGCGCGGGTGATGGATGAGATCAGCCAGTGGTGGGCGGCGAATGCGGCGGCGGGGAAGACCTCGATCATTGGGGCCTACAGTTTCGGCAAGGCGCAGCGGTTGATGGCGGGGGTGGAGCCTATCGGCCCGATCCTGACTCATGGCGCGGTGGAGGAGGTCACTGCGATCCTGCGGGCGCAGGGTTATGCCCTGCCCGAAACGGTGCGGGCGGTGGCGGGGGTGGATGGCAAGACGCATCCCGGCGCGCTGGTCATCGCGCCGCCCTCGGCGCTGGGGTCCGCCTGGGCACGCAAGTTCGGGCCCGCGGAGGAGGCCTTTGCCAGTGGCTGGATGGCGGTGCGCGGCATCCGCCGCCGCCGATCGTTGGGGACAGGATTTGTTGTGTCGGACCATGCCGATTGGGACGGGCTAAATGCTGCGATCCGGGCCACGGGATGCGAGCGGGTTTTCGTGACCCATGGTTACACCGCGCCGTTTCGGCGCTGGTTGGCGGAACAGGGCTATGATGCGGGGATCGTGGCGACGGAATATGGGGAGGAGGCCGAAGAGCCGCCCGCCGAGGGCGCGGTATGAAGCAGTTTGCAGAGCTTTTCGCCGCGCTGGACGGCACCACCAAGACGACCGCCAAGCTGACGGCGCTGACTCATTACTTCCAGACCGCGCCGGAGGATGACCGGGTCTGGACTATCGCGCTGTTGTCGGGGCGGCGACCCAAGCGGAGTGTGACTTCAACTGAATTGCGGGAATGGGCGGCGGAGGCGGCCGGGCTGCCGCTTTGGCTGTTCGAGGAAAGCTATGCGATGGTGGGCGATCTGGCCGAGACCATCGCGCTGATCCTGCCTGCGGCGGATGGGGTGGAGGCGCCGTCGCTTTCCGTGATCATTGCCGAATTGATGCAGTTGGCCGGGCAAGGCGGTGAAGTGCGGAGGGCGGCGATCCTGGCCTATTGGGCGCAGCTTGGCCCGACGGAGCGGCTGTTGTTCAACAAGCTGATCACGGGTGGGTTCCGCATGGGGGTGAGCCAAGGGTTGATGACACGCGCGCTTTCCACTGCGACGGGGGTGGACGAGGCGGTGCTGGCGCATCGGTTGATGGGCGATTGGGCACCGCAAACCACGTCGTTCGACCTGCTGGTCCGGGAGGATGGGTCGGGGCCTGCGTCGCGGCCTTACCCCTTTGCCCTTGCTGCCCCTTTGGAGGACGGGCCGGAAACGCTGGGTGATCCGGGTGAGTGGCGGGCGGAGTGGAAATGGGATGGTATCAGGGGGCAGTTGATCCAGAGAAGCGGGGCCTTTGCGCTGTGGTCGCGGGGGGAAGAGTTGATCACCGACCGCTTTCCGGAATTCGCCGTGCTGGCCGATTTCCTGCCCCCCGGCACGGTGATTGATGGCGAGGTGCTGGCTTGGGACCGGGCGGCAGAGCGGCCACTGCCCTTTGCCGATCTGCAAAAACGGATCGGGCGCAAGACGGTGCCGAAGAAGCTGTTGGCCGAGGCCCCTGCCCTGATGCTGGCTTATGATCTGCTGGAGGATGGGGGGGTGGACCTGCGTGCGGCGCCCTTTGCCGAGCGGCGGGCGCGGTTGGAGGCGGTGGTGGCCGGGCTGCCGGAGGGGATGCCGCTGCGCCTGTCGCCAGCGATTGCGTTTGAGGGATGGGACGATCTGGCTGTCGCGCGGCAGGGCGCGCGGGAGATGCGGGCAGAAGGTGTGATGATCAAGCGCGCGGGGTCGCCGTATCATGTGGGGCGCAAGCGCGGGGACTGGTGGAAGTGGAAGCTGGACCCGTGGACGGTGGATGCGGTGATGATCTACGCGCAGGCCGGGCATGGGCGACGGGCGAACCTGTACACCGATTTCACCTTTGCGGTGCGCGATGGCAATGCGCTGGTGCCGTTCACCAAGGCCTATTCCGGGCTGACGGATGCCGAGTTCGCCGAGATCACCCGCTGGGTGCAGAAGAACACGCTGGAACGGTTCGGCCCGGTGCGGCGGGTGCCGCCGGAACTGGTGTTCGAGATCGGGTTCGAAGGGATTCAGGAAAGCCCGCGCCACAAATCCGGCATCGCGCTGCGCTTTCCCCGGATGATCCGCTGGCGGCGCGACAAGCCGGTGGATGAGATCGACACGCTCGAGGGATTGCGCGATTTGCTGCGGGCGGCGCGGGGGTAGGAGGGGTGATCACGCCGAATTCGGCCCACCTCCCTTGCGCCTGCAGGCTTTGCCGCCCTAGATGATTGGCAACACAGTTCACGAGGTTTTCCCATGACGCTTCCCCTGCCCCGCCCGGTTTTCGATGCCAATGCCACTGGTGGGGGCCTCGGCAAGTTGCCCGACTGGGATTTGACGGACCTGTATGCCGCGCCCGATGCGCCGGAATTTGCGCGGGATATGACGTGGCTGGAAAAGGCCTGTGCCGATTTCGCAGCCAAGTATGAGGGCAAGCTGGCCACGCTGGATGCGGGCGGGTTGCTGGCCTGTGTGCGGGACTATGAGCAGATTGATGTGGTGGCCGGGCGGATCATGTCTTTCGCCGGGCTGCGCTATTACCAGAACACGATGGACAGCGACCGCGCGAAGTTCATGGCCGATGCGCAGGACCGGATCACCACATTCACCACGCCGTTGGTGTTCTTTACGCTTGAGTTCAACCGGCTGGATGAAGGGCATCTGACTGGGTTGCTGGCGCAGAACGCCGACCTTGCGCGGTACAAGCCGGTGTTCGACCGGATGCGCGCGATGCGGCCTTACCAGCTGTCGGATGAGTTGGAGAAGTTCCTGCATGACAATTCGGTGGTGGGGGCCAGTGCGTGGAACAAGCTGTTTGATGAGACGATGGCGGGGCTGATGTTTTCAGTCGCAGGGGAAGAGGAAGAGCTGAACCTTGAGGCCACGCTGAACCTGCTGACCGACACCGACCGCGCCAAGCGCGAGGCGGCGGCGCGCGCGCTGGCGGTGGTGTTTGACAAGAATATCAAGCTGTTCTCGCGCGTGCACAACACCTTGGCCAAGGAGAAGGAGGTCGAGGACCGCTGGCGCAAGATGCCCACGCCGCAGACCGGGCGGCACCTGTCCAACCATGTGGAGCCCGAGGTGGTGGAGGCGCTGCGGAATGCCGTTGTGGCCGCCTATCCGAAGCTGTCGCATCGCTATTACCGGCTGAAGGCCAAATGGATGGGGCTGGAGACGTTGCAGATCTGGGATCGCAACGCACCCCTGCCGATCGAGACGCCCAAGACGGTGGATTGGGAGACGGCGACGGCGATGGTGCTGGATGCCTACGGCGCGTTTGACCCCAAGATGGCCGATCTGGCAAAGCCGTTCTTTGAGCGGGGCTGGATTGATGCGGGGGTGAAGCCCGGCAAGGCACCCGGCGCCTTTGCCCACCCGACGGTGACGGCAGTGCATCCCTATGTGATGCTGAACTATCTGGGCAAGCCGCGCGATGTGATGACGCTGGCGCATGAGTTGGGCCATGGCGTGCATCAGGTTCTGGCCGCAGGTCAGGGGGAGTTGCTGTCATCAACGCCTCTGACGCTGGCTGAGACCGCGTCTGTCTTTGGTGAGATGCTGACCTTCCGCAAGCTGCTGGACGGGGCCAAGACGCCGGGAGAGCGCAAGACGCTGCTGGCGGGCAAGGTCGAGGACATGATCAACACGGTCGTCCGGCAGATCGCGTTTTATGATTTCGAATGCAAGCTGCACGCTGCGCGGCGCGAAGGCGAGTTGACGCCGGATGACATCAACGCGCTGTGGATGAGCGTGCAGGCCCAATCGCTGGGTGATGCGTTCGAATTCATGGACGGGTATGAAACCTTCTGGGCCTATATCCCGCATTTCGTGCATTCGCCGTTTTATGTGTACGCTTACGCCTTTGGCGACGGGCTGGTGAATGCGCTTTATGCGGCCTATGCCGATGGCCTGCCGGATTTCGAGACCAAGTATTTCGAGATGCTGAAGGCGGGCGGATCGAAGCACCACAAGGAGTTGCTGGCGCCGTTCGGGCTGGACGCCAGTGATCCGAAGTTTTGGGACAAGGGTCTGTCGATGATCGCAGGCTTCATCGACGAGTTGGAGGCGATGGAGGGCTGATCCCGCCCGTCGCGCGGATAGGGGCCGGGGGCAAGCGATTGCCCCCGGCCCCTTTGCTTTACCAGTGGATTTCGCGGGCCGTGGCGAACGCCGCGTCGATCATCACCTGCGTGCCGCGGGTAAACTCCAGCGGGCAGGGATAGGCGGCGCCTGTACGGATGGATTTCCCAAAGTTTTCCACCTGCAGCTTGTAATGGTTGGCAGCGGGCCAGCGTTCTGAGGTGACGGTTGAGCCATGGTGCAGTTCGATCCGCGCCTCGGCAAACAGGTTGGCGTTGAAGGGGCCGTTCGCCACCTTGAGTAGCCCCTTGTCGCCGTGGAAGGTAACTTCCTGACGGTTCTGCAGGCGCATCGACGTCATCGCGGTATAGGTGGCGCGGCCGAGCGGGCCTTCGAGGATTGCGTCGAGTTCAGCCCAGACATCCACGCCGTTTTCGCGGATCATGCGGCAGGAGATATCTGTCGCCTCAGCCCCCGTGACGAAACGGGCGGAGCCATAGGTGTAGACGCCGATATCACGGATGCCGCCGCCGCCGGTTTCAGGGCGGTTGCGGATGTTTTCGGTCTGGTCGTGATTGTCATAGCTGAAGAATGCGTCGACATGGCGCAGGGTGCCGATCGCCCCGCCCTGCACCAGTTCGCGGGCGCGGATCCATTGCGGGTGGTGAACGATCATGTATGCCTCGGCCGCCAGAAGACCGGTGCGGTCACGCGCGGCGATGATCGTGTCGATCTCTTCCGCCTTCATGGCGATGGGCTTTTCGGTCAGGACGTGCTTGCCCGCTTCCAGCACCTTGAGCGTCCATTCCACATGCAGGTGGTTGGGCAGCGGGATGTAGATGGCGTCGATCGACGGGTCGGCCAGCAGATCGGCATAGGTCATCTGCGTGAGACCGGGGCAGAAATCCCAGCCTGTGGCCTCACCGGGCCGTGACGTGCCAAGGGCGACGAGTTCAGCATTTTCGGCCATATGAATGGCCGGGGCCATCTGTTCGCGGGCGAAATTGGCATTGCCAAGCACACCCCAGCGCACGGGTTTCATCGCGGGTTCCTCCGGTTTTGTGACCGGGGCACGCTAGGCGGGGATGGCTGCCGGTGCAAGGCCAGAGCACGCCTCGGGGGCGGGCACTATCCGATCTTGTTGAACAGATCCATCAACTGCCGCCGGGCGACGAATAGCACACCCGCGAGATAGGCCACCGACAGGAACAACAGGGTGATCCACGGATAGGTGAAGAGCGCCGCGATCAGGGCGACAAGGCCCACAAGAACGTAGCGGGCATCTTCGGCATAGATGGTGACGCGTTTCAGCGATGGCGTGCGGATGCGGCTGATCATCAGCGCGCCCATGGCGATCATCCAGAAGAAAATCACTGCGGCCGGGATGCGGACATCGCCGGGGAAGCAGAAGGCGAGGTAGATCGGCGCCAGCACCAGCATGGCCCCGGCCGGGGATGGCACACCGATGAAGGTGACGCGTTCGGCAGGTTCGGCACCCGTCGTCGTCTTGTTGCCGACATTGAAGCGGGCAAGACGCAGCATGCAGCAGATCGCGTAGATCAACACGGCGATCCAGCCAAGGCTGGCCTCACCCTTGAGGCCCCAGAGATAGAGAACCAAGGCCGGGGTGACGCCGAAATTGACGAAATCACCGAGACTGTCGAGTTCGGCGCCAATCGCGCTTTCGGATTTGAGCATCCGCGCGAGCCGGCCATCGAGAGCATCAAGGGCGGCAGCAAGGCCGATCAGGGCAACTGCCGTTGCGATGCGCCCGTCAAAGGCGAAGCGGATGGCGGTGAGGCCGGCGCAAAGACCGAGGATCGACACAAGGTTGGGCAGCAGTTGCAGGATGTGCAGCTTGCGGCGCGGACGGGGCTGATCGTCGGGCGCTTGGGTCATTCCATCCGGGCCATGCGCTGCGGGCTGTCGATGCCGAGGGTGGCGATGACGGTTTCACCCGCGACGCAGGTCTGGCCAAGGGCGACCTGCGGTTGGATGCCTTCGGGCAGGTAGACATCCAGTCGCGAGCCGAAGCGGATCAGGCCGAAGCGTTCGCCGGTGCGGACATCCTGCCCCTTGACCGCGAAGCACAGGATGCGGCGGGCGACGAGGCCCGCGATCTGCACCACGGCGATGGAACGGCCATCGGCCATGTCAATGCGGACAGAGTTGCGTTCATTGTCGACCGAGGCCTTGTCGAGCGAGGCGTTCAGGAATTTGCCGGGGCGGTAGCTGATTTCGCTGATCCGGCCTGCGATGGGTGCGCGGTTCACATGGCAGTTGAAGACCGACATGAAGACCGAGACGCGCATCAGAGGCTCCGGCCCCATGCCCAGTTCCGGCGGCGGAACAGCGCGTTCGATGAGCGAAACGACGCCATCAGCGGGGCTGACCATGAGGCCTGCATTTTGCGGAACGGCGCGTTTGGGATCGCGGAAGAAGTAATAGCACCAGACGGTGAGGCCGACGCCGATCCAGCCGAGCGGATCCCAGATCCAGAACAGCACAAGGGTTACCGCTGCGAAGGCCGCGACGAAGCGGATGCCTTCTTTGTGCATCGGCTTGATGAAGGTCTCTAGCATGGTCATCGGCGGTCTCCGGCTTTGCTGCGGTTTACCCCTGCCCGCCCGTGGAGGCAACTGCCCAACCGATGCGGCGCTGTCGCATGGGCGGTGGGCGGCGCGGGGAAGATGACGGCGTGGCACCTGCTCGGCCAAATCAACGGATGCAAAGCGCGCGGCTGTCCGGGCGGACAGTCGCGCGTTGCACGCGTTATGCGGTTGCGCGGCGGGACTGGGGATGGGCCTGTGTCACGCGGGGATCGCCATCCCTTTGCCGCGCGCCAGTTCGCGCATGCGCGCTTGCAGCTTTTCAAAGGCCCGCACCTCGATCTGGCGGATGCGTTCGCGGCTGACGCCGTAGCTTTCCGACAGTTCTTCCAGCGTGACAGGCGTGTCGGCCAGGCGGCGCTGCATCAGGATATCTTTTTCGCGGTCGTTCAGAACAGACATGGCCTGCACCAGCATGGCGCGGCGGGCGTCAAGCTCATCGCGTTCGGCATAGGCACCGGCCTGATCGCTGTCTTCATCCTCCAGCCAGTCCTGCCATTGCGTCGCGCCTTCGCCATCGGAGCCGACCGTCGCGTTGAGCGAGGCGTCCGAGCCGGAGAGGCGGCGGTTCATGTCGATGACCTCATCCTCGGTCACCGACAGATCCTTGGCGATTTGGGCCACGTTTTCTGGGCGAAGGTCGCCTTCTTCCAACGCGCCGACCTTGGCCTTGGCCTTACGCAGGTTGAAGAACAGCTTTTTCTGTGCCGAGGTGGTGCCGAGTTTCACGAGCGACCAGGACCGCAGGATATATTCCTGAATCGAGGCGCGGATCCACCACATGGCATAGGTGGCAAGGCGGAAGCCTTTTTCGGGGTCGAACCGCTTGACCGCCTGCATAAGGCCGACATTCGCCTCGGAGATCACTTCGGCCTGCGGCAGGCCATAGCCGCGGTAACCCATCGCGATTTTGGCGGCGAGGCGGAGGTGGCTGGTGACAAGCTGGTGCGCGGCGCCGGTATCCTGATGATCTACCCAGCGCTTGGCGAGCATGTATTCCTGTTCAGGTTCCAGCAGCGGAAACTTGCGGATTTCCTGCATGTAGCGGTTCAGCCCCTGTTCCGGGCTGGGTGCGGGAAGGTTCTGGTAGGTGCTCATGTCGTGCCCCCTATACTGTGCCAGGTCTTGATCAAGCCCCCGGACGTGCGAAACTGGTATCTGGCGGTGCAGGATGCAAGGCCGCCTTTTTCTTTCTACGTTAATTGGGAAAGGTTCCGTCTGAGTTAAAGAGACGGTTACGTGCTGTCACGCACATGTCAGGCATTGTTTCAGCAGGTTAGTGCGCGGTGCGGAGCGTTTCCACCAGCGTGGCAAGGTCGGGCGGCAGGGGGCTTTCAAACTCCAGCACCTTTCCGGTGACGGGATGGACAAAGCCCAGCGTCGCTGCGTGGAGCGCCTGACGGGGGAAGCTGTTCCCAGCCTCGGCCGCGGCGTTGCCCACGAGTTTGGGGGCTAGGCGGCGGCGGCCGCCATAGGTTTGATCGCCCAGAAGGGCGTGGCCTGCATGGGCCATGTGGACGCGGATCTGGTGGGTGCGGCCGGTTTCCAGCCAGCATTCCACCAGCGCAGCGGCGTTTGTGCCGAAGGATTCAATCACATGCGCGCGGGTGATGGCATGGCGGCCCGCGCCATCCCAGACCACGGCCTGACGCTGGCGGTCGGTCTTGTGGCGGGCAAGGGCGGTGGCAATGCGGACGATGCCGCCCGGTTCAAAGCTGACACCGCGCGTGCCGCGCAGGCGGGGATCGGCGGCGTCGGGAACACCGTGGACCAGCGCGATGTAATGGCGGTTGACGGAGTGATCCTCGAATTGTTTGGCAAGGCCGTGATGCGCGCGGTCGGATTTCGCCACCACCAGAAGGCCGGTCGTATCTTTGTCGATGCGGTGGACGATGCCGGGGCGCTTTTCGCCGCCAATGCCCGACAGCGTGTCGCCGCAATGGTGGAGAAGCGCGTTGACCAGAGTGCCGGAGGGGGAGCCGGGAGCCGGGTGGACGACCATGCCGGCGGGTTTGTCGATGACGATCAGATCGTCATCCTCATAGATCACCGTCAGGGGAATGGCTTCGGGCTGGGCGTCGTAGTCTTCAGCCGGGGCGAGGATGAGGGTGAACGTCTCGCCCTCAGTCACGCGGGTTTTCGGGTCGGTGATGGGCTGGCCGTCTTTGAGGACGGCGCCTTCGGCGATCATCTTCATCAGGCGAGAGCGGGAAAGGGCGGCTTCCTCTGGCACCTCACGCGTGAGGGCCTTATCAAGGCGATCAGGCGGGTTTGGCCCGATGGTGACGGTCAAGGTGGCGGCGCCGTCTTCGATGGCTTGTGGTGAAAGGTCTGGCATGGACGATACTCCTGATCCCACTGGGCTTCCGCCCAGCCTGACCTTTCTGAAATGGCTGGTCATCGTGTTGATGGTCACGATGATCGTGGGTGTCATAACCATCGTCGGACTGCTTGTCACCCGGATGCCGAGCGAGGCAGGACCGGTGCTGCCCGAGAACCTGACCTTGCCGGAAGGGGCGAAGGCCGAGGCGGTGACGGTGGGGACGGATTTCCTGCTGGTCGTCACGACGGATGGGCGGGCGCTGGTTTACGGGCGCGACGGGACGTTCCGGCAGGAGATCGTGCTGTCAGAGTGACGTGTCGCCCCAGAGTGCGGTGAGGATGGCGTCCAGCCCATCGCTCAGCGCGGCGGGGCCGGGCTGGAGGATGAGGGGCGATTTTATCTCGTGTATCCGGTTGTTGCGGATGGCGGGAATGGTGTCCCAGCCGGGGCGCGCGGCGATGCGGGCGGGGACGACCTTTTTCCCGCACCATGAGGCGAGGATCACGTCAGGGGCGCGGGGGATGACCTGATCGGGGAGAAGGATGCGGTCTTTGGCGGCCTTTTGGGTGGCCAGTTCGGGGAAAACGTCCTGCCCGCCTGCGATATGGATCAGTTCTGACACCCAGCCGATGCCGGAGATGAGCGGTTCATCCCATTCCTCGAACAGCACTTTGGGGCGGTTGGGGCGGGGGATGGCGGCGATGGTCTGGAGGCGGGCTTCATAGCTGCGGGCGAGTGTTTCGGCGGCCTCTGGCACGCCGGTCAGCATCCCGCAGGTGCGGATCATGCGCAGGATGCCTGCGACGTCGCGCTGGTTGAAGGCGTGAACCTCGACCCCCGCGCGGATCAGGTCGGCCACGATCGGGGCCTGAAGATCGGAGAAGGTGAGGACGAGATCGGGGTTCAGATCGAGGATCTTGGGGATGTCGGCCGAGGTGAAGGCCCCGACGCGCGGCTTTTCGCGGCGGACACGGGCAGGGCGGACGGCGTAGCCGGTGACGCCGACGATGCGGTGCTCCTGCCCGAGCAGGTAGAGCGTTTCGACGGTTTCCTCGGTCAGGCAGACGATGCGGCTGTAGGTCATTTCGCGGCCCTGCGTTCCTCTTCCGCCTTGCGCCAGAGTTTCCAGTCGGCGGCGGCGGCGGCGATGGCGCGGCGGGTGGCGGCCCCCACCGCCTCGCCTATGGCGGTGTGCATACCGGCATAGCGGGTGTCGCCCGGATCGCAGGCAAGGGCCGCGCAATCGGTGCCGGTGCCGGTGGCGGTGCCGGTGGGCAGGATCAGCCCCGCCTCCATCACGGCGGCGGTGCGGGCCTGGACGGCGATGGAGAGCGCCTCAAGCTGGGCGGTTTCCGTCAGCGCGGCATCGACGGCGGTGCAGAGGTTGATCGTGCCCCAATCGGCGCTGTGATAGGGGCGGCGGGCGCCCACCGCTTCGGCATTCGACAGGCCCACGGTGGCGAGGCAGGTGGCGGTGATGCCGTCCACCGTCGCCCCGGCCAGATGATAGGTACCGATATCGCGCGAGGTGAGCATCCCCACGGCATCGGGCCAGGCCTGCATTTCGCGGGCGAACCAGCTTTCCACGTCGAAATCGCGGGGGAGGTCGGCGTTTTTCACCTCGCGCCAGATGACCGAGGTGGCGGTGGTGTAGCCGGGGCGGTAAGGGGCCCAGCTGAGCACGCGCATGGGGCGCGGGAGGTGGGCGGCAAGCCAGGGGCGGGTGAGGGAAACGCGGATCATCGGGTGACGGAGAGCGGTTGGAAGACGGGACCGTCGGGGGTTTCCGCATGGAAGCCCTGCACGCCGAAGACGCGGGCGAGGAGCGAGTCGGACAGCACGTCGCGCGGGGGGCCATCGGCGGCGATGCGGCCTGTTTCCAGCAGGATGAGCCGTGTGCAATGGCGGGCGGCGAGGCCGAGATCGTGGACAGAGGCGATGACGGACCGCCCCTCTGCCGCGAGGTCGGCAAAGACCTGCATGGTGCGGATCTGGGCCGCCGGGTCCAGCCCGGCCACGGGCTCATCGGCGAGCAAGAGCGGCGTTTCCTGTGCGAGGGCGCGGGCGATGAGGACGCGAGCTTGTTCGCCGCCCGACAGCGCGGTGGCGGTGCGGGCGCGAAAGCCCACCAGACCCATCCGGTCCAGCGCACGGTCGATGGCGGCCTGATCCTGCGCGCGGATCAGACCCGCGTGGTGCGGGACGCGGCCGAGCGCGACGATGGCTTCGACCGTGACAGGCCAGGCGATATCGCGCGACTGCGGCAGGAAGGCGGCGATACGGGCTCGGTCCTTCGGGGATAGGGTGGCAAGGTTGGAGCGGCCCTGATGCGGCAGAAGGCCAAGCGCGGCGCGCAAAAGCGTTGTCTTGCCCGCGCCGTTGGGGCCGATGAGACCCACGAACTCCCCCTGCCCTACGATCAGCGAAATGCCGTCCAGCACCGGGCAGGAGCCGCGTTTGACGGTGAGGTTTTCCAGATGCAGCAGGCTCATGCCTCGACCCCGCGCATGCGCCACAGTAGGTGCAGGAAGAAGGGAGCGCCGATCAGGGCGGTCAGGACGCCGAGTTTGAGGTCTTGATCCGGGGCGATCAGGCGCACGGCGATATCGGCGGCCAGCAGCATGGCCGCGCCGCCCAGCATGGCGGCGGGCAGCAGGCGCGAGGGTTGGCCACCCGTGAGCGGGCGCAAGAGATGGGGGATGACGAGGCCCACGAAGCCGATGGCGCCGGCCACGGCGACAGAGGCCCCGATGGCCGAGGCGGTGCCGAGGATGATCATCAGGCGCAGGCGGCGCAGGCTGATGCCCATGGATTGCGCCGCGTCTTCGCCAAGGGTCAGCGCATCGAGCGCGCGGCCGGTCGACAGGAGCATGACGCTGCCCGCGACCATGAAGGGGGCGGCGATCCAGACATGGGTCATGGATCGGTCGGCGAGCGAGCCCATCATCCAGTAGACGATTTCCATCACGGCGAAGGGGTTGGCCGACAGGTTCAGCACCAGTTGCGTCCCTGCCCCGGTCAGCGCCGAAATCGCGATGCCGGCGAGGATCAACGACAAAGCGCCGCCGCGAGGACCGGCGAGAGCGAGGATCAAGAGGACCGACAAGGCCGCGCCCGTGAGGGCGGCCAGCGGCAGGGCCAGTGCGAAGGCAGCGGCGAGGCCGGTCTGGAGAGAGAGGACAGCGCCAAGGGCGGCAGAGGAGGAGACGCCGATCAGGCCCGGTTCTGCGAGGGGGTTGCGCAGGAAGCCCTGCATCGCTGCACCCGACAGGCCGAGAACGGCGCCGACCAGAAGCCCAAGTATGGCGCGCGGCAGGCGGATTTCCTGCATCACCAGAACGACGGGGCCGCCATTGCCACTGAACAGGGCAGCAAGGCTTTCCGACAGGCCCAGCGCGGCGGGGCCGATCAGGAGCGAGGCCGCGAACAGCACCGCGACCAGCAGGCCAAGAAGGGGGAGGAGGAGGCGGTGCGACATCACTCTGTCCCCCCGATCGCGGCGCGGGTTTCGGCCATGGTGCGGACGGCGTTCAGGATATGGGGGGTGCCGCAGACCCAATCGGCATCGCGGACCGAGGCGCGGGCGGCATCGCTTCGGATCGCGTCGAGCGCGGGGTGGGTGAGGATCTCTTCGGCCCGCGAGGCACCGGGATAGGGGGTGGAGGTCACGACCACCGTGGGTTCGGCGATCACCAGCCGTTCGAGCGGCAGGATGCCGCCCCCTGTCAGGCCCGCCTCGGCCCCGACATTGGCAAAGCCGGTCAGGGTGAGGATGGCGTCGGACAGGGTGCCGGACCCGGCGGTATAGCCGTTGGGGTAATACATCGCCGCCGTCACGGGCGCGCCGTCAAAGCCAAGGGCGGCGAGGTCGGCTTCGAAGGCCTGCGCCATCGCCTCGCCCTGTTCGGTACGGCCAAGGGCAGTGCCGATCAGACGCATATGGGCGGCCACGTCTTGCAGGTTGTCGGCGGGGGGAAGCTGGACCACCTCGATCCCCAGCCCGCGCAGCAGGTCGACCGAGGCGCGGGCGGTGTAGGTGCCTGCCAGCACGAGATCGGGGTGCATCAGGAAGATCTGCTCTGCCCCGCCCCGGTTGATGGGATAGACGCGGGCCTCTTCGACCATGGCGGAGGAGAGCGGGTCGAGGGACAGGTGGCTGACCGACAGAAGCTGGCCGGGGGCGGCCAGCAGCATGGCAAGCTGATCGGTGCAGAGATTCATCGACACCACCCGTTCGGGCGGCGCCGCCACCGCCGCCCCGGCCCAGAGGGCAAGGGCGGCGGGGAGGAGGGGGTTAGAAGGACGCACGGAGGCCAAGATGCACCGACCGGCGCGGCGTGGCGAAACCATCAACGACTTCGTAGACTTCATCCGTGAGGTTTTCCACACGCAGATACAGTTCACGGTCCTGCCCGATGTCATAACCAACCTGTGCGCGGTACACGGTGTAGTCGTCGGCGTCGAACTGGAAACCCGAAAACCCGTCTTCAGCCCCGGAGGCATGCGTCAGCCCGAGCGAGCCATTCCATCCGTTGCCAAGATCGGCATTAAGCGAAACGGTCAACTGATGAAGGGGGATGCGTGCCAACGGCTCTCCATTTGGTTTGCGCGCGTCGGTGTAGGTGTAGGCCCCGGTCAAATCAACCGAAGCCGACAAAGGCAGTTCAGCCGAAAGCTCGACACCCTGACGGACCGACGTGCCCGAGGTGTTTGCGAGCGTAGAAACGGCCGGAAAAAGGTTCTGAAGCGCGATCAGATTGTCAGTTTCCAACCGGAACAAGGTGGCCGACAGGGTGCCGCCCCCGGAAAGTTCCTGATCAACGCCGATTTCATAGCTGAGGCTTTCTTCAGGCGTCAGCGCAGGGTTTCCGACAAAGGGGAAGGATCCGGCCGTGTAGTTGCCGAACAATTCATCGATGGACGGTGCGCGGTAGCCCGTCGCGATGGCGGCGCGGAGCGTCGTGCTTTCTGTCGGCCGCCAGCTTGCGGCAAGACGGCCTGTCGTGAAGCCGCCATAAGAGGAATTGTCATCGTGGCGCAATGTTGCCGACACATCGAAAGTGTCGGTCGGGGCCCAAAGCATTTGGGCAAAGCCACCGATGGTGGTGGTGGAGGTGGAGCCGCCCGGAATGCGGGCGTATTTCGCGCCTTCTTCCATCGTGTCGATCCCGTAGACGGCTGACAGGCTTGAGGAGATTTCTGTCGTAGCATTCCATCCAAGCGACCAGCGATCCCCGGCAAAGTAGGAGTTGCCCTGATCGACATCGACGATGTCGCGGGTCACGCGGAAATAGGTCAGGTCGAACAGGTGTTGTGTGCGGCCTGTGTCGAGTTCGGCAAAGAGACGCGCGCCGTACTCGTTCTTCTTTTCGGTGTTCGGCAAGTCGGTCAACACAAACAGGGGCGGCGGGAAACCGTCAAAGCTGGAGTTCGTTTCCTGAGTAAAAGCCGCACCGCCGATGGACAGCGCATCTGTCATGGCATAGCGGGCCGAGAACGACAGGCGGGTGGCATCGGAGGGGTCATCTTCCGTGCCGGTTGCTGCGGCCGAGAAGCCATCGGTCTGGTAGCGGGTTGACGAAAAGGCGGTTTCCAAGCGGCCTTGTTTTTGCGTCAGGCCATAGCTGAGGATGGCGGTGGCGTCGGAGCCAAGCTCCACCAGCACGTCCTGCTTTTGTCCGTCTTCCTCAAGCCGTTCGTGGCTTTCGATGTTGATCACGCCGCCGACGGCAGACCCGCCCCAAAGCGCCGATTGCGAGCCGCGCAAGACTTCGATCCGCGCGATATCGGCTGCGAGGAGGGAGCCGAAATCGAAGGAGGTTTCGGTCTGGGTCGGATCGGTGACGCGGATGCCGTCGACATAGACAACGATATAGCGCTTATCCGCCCCGCGTATGCGCAGGCTGGTGGTGTTCCCGACCGGGCCTTGGGTTGTCACGGTCACGCCGGGTAGACTGTTGAGGTAGTTGGCCACTGTATCGGTGCCGGAGGCGCGCAGGTCGTCCTTGTTGACCACATCGACCGAGACGCCAGTGCGTTTGGCATCTGTGGCGGTCCGGTTCGCCGTCACGACGATTTCGTCCAGTTCGATGACCGTCTGCGCCGAAGCCGGGAGCGCGGCGAGGAGTGCGATGAGTGAGATGGAGAGGCGTTGCATGCCTTTTCCCTTTCTTTGGGCCGCGGGGGCCCTGACAAAAACATATGTCTTGGGAAAGGATTGCGCCCCTTCCGCCGACGGTGAGTTCGTCACCTCAAGCGGAAAGTCCGCTGCCCGATGCGCGCCCCGCGCCCCGGAAAGGGTGATCACCTTGGCAGGTCTCCTGGCTTGCGGGTCTGGGTTCGGGCGGGCCTTCCCGGGGATGTCCCCAGTGGCATGTTCCACCGTCACTCGCCGCTTACAGTTGCGGGGGCAGCCGCGGATTTGAACCGCGTTCCCTTTTCATCCGACATCACTGCCGGAACCGAAGGCACATCCTGCATAGTGCGGCTGGGATTGCTGTCAATGGGATATTTTTGCGCCTGTCGGGTTTGGCATGCGGGATGCCGTTTGTGGGCTGCGGTATGTACGCGGGCCAGGTGGATTTTGCGTAAACCAATGTTCTACAATGGAAATACGCGTTTCTTGCGTGCAGCAAACCGTGCAGCATCCTGTGCAGCAAAGTGTATGCACGCTTCGAACGGGGGATTAGGGCCGCGTTAACCCTTGGTCCGGCGGAAATTGGGCCACGGGGGCGGAAAGCGACGCGGGCGTGGCGGTTCGGGGCTGGACCCCGGTATCCTGCCCGGTCCAGCATGAAGAAAGACTAAACGGGGAGAGCGGGATGATCGGGGATCTGGGTGCGCGGGATGCGACGGCGTTGGCGGAGCTTGTCGCGGCACGCGAGGTGACGCCGAGCGAGTTGCTCGATGCGGCGCTGGCGGCGGTGGCGGCGCGCAATCCGGCGATCAACGCGGTGGTGCTGATGCAGGAGGAGGTGGCACGGCGGGCCATCGCGTCTAGCCTGCCAGACGGGCCGTTCAAGGGCGTGCCGTTCCTGTTGAAGGATCTGGGATGTGAGGCGGTGGACTTCCCATCACATAACGGATCACGGCTGCTGGCGGATACGCGGTACAAGCGCGACTCGTCGATCTATGCGCGCATTCGGGCCACGGGGGTGGTGACGTTCGGGCGGACGACCAGCCCGGAAGGCGGGATCGGAGCGGCGACGGAGTCGGCGGTCTATGGCGGGCCGACGCGCAACCCTTGGCATACGGACCACACGCCGGGCGGATCGTCGGGCGGGGCGGGGGCAGCGGTGGCAGCGGGGATCGTGGCCTTTGCGCATGGGTCGGATGGCGGGGGATCGGTGCGGATACCGGCGTCAAACTGCGGGCTGTTCGGGTTCAAGCCGACGCGGGCGCGGTTGCCCGATGGCCCCTATGTAGGCGAAGGTTGGGCGGGGATGGCGATTGACGGGTTCCTGACGCGGTCAGTCCGGGACACGGCGGTGATGCTGGATGCTTGCGCGGGGCCGGACCTTGGGGCGCCATACGCGGCCCCTGCCCTGCACCGGAGCCATGCGGATGCGATCAGCCGCCCGCCGCGCCGGATGCGGGTGATGATCTGCGACACGACCTTTACCGGGGCGGCTATTCACCCGGAGGTGCGGGCGGTGGTGCATCAGGCGGGGCGGTTGCTGGAAAGCCTTGGCCACCATGTGGAACCGGGGCGGCCGCAGGCGGATGTGCCGATGATGATGCGGGCCTGGACGGATATCGTGGGGGTGGGCACCGCGCTGGGGGTGCGGCGCGCGCTGAAGGGGCGTGATCCGGTCGGGCTGGTGGAAGGGGTGTCGCGCGGGGCGACGGCCCATGCGGAGGGGTTGCATCCGACGCGATACCTTGAGGCGGTGGGGGAGATCCATGCCTTCGGCCGGCAGATGGCCGGGGTGTTCGATGGCCAATTTGACGTGATCCTGTCGGCGACACTGGCAGAGCCGCCCGCGTTGGTGGGGCGGTTCAATCACGATACTGAGGATTATCTGGCCTATCGGATCGGGCCGGGCGGGATTTTCGAGTATTCGCCCTTCTGCGCCGTGTTCAACGCCAGCGGGCAGCCTGCGGCTTCGGTCCCGTTGGGCTGGTCTGAGGGCGATTTGCCGATCGGGGTGCATCTGGCGATGCCCTTTGGCGCGGATGAGGACCTGATCGCGCTTTGCGCGGAAATTGAGCGGGCGGCGCCATGGGCCGGGGCGCGGGCCCCGATGGCGGGGCCTGTGGATTCTTAACGCTTGCCAAGCCGGGATTCGCCCGTTCAGATATGATCAAAAGAACAAACGAACAAATGGGGAGCGCCAGAGAGTGACCGAAGCTGTCACCATCGAGGCTAGGCATACCGTCAAGGCCTTTGGTCAGGGCGAGCATATGGTGCGGGCGTTGGACGATGTTTCGATCCAGATCCGCAAGGGAGAGTTCTTTACGCTGCTGGGGCCGTCGGGATGTGGCAAGACCACGCTGTTGCGCCTGATTGCGGGGTTCGAGATGCCAACCAGCGGGTCGATCCTGCTGGATGGCAGCGACATCACCGAATTGCCGCCGAACAAGCGCCCGGTGAATACGGTGTTCCAAAGCTATGCACTGTTTCCGCATCTGAGCGTGGCTGAGAATGTGGGGTTTGGGTTGACAATGCAGGGTCGCCCCAAGGCCGAGGTGGACAAGCGCGTGGCGGAAATGCTGGTGCTGGTAAAGCTGGACGCCATGGCCGGGCGCAAGACGAGCCAATTGTCGGGCGGGCAGCAACAGCGGGTGGCGCTGGCACGGGCGCTGGCGCCGCAGCCCAAGGTGCTGCTGCTGGACGAACCGCTGAGCGCGCTGGACCTGAAGCTGCGCAAGGAGATGCAGGTTGAGTTGAAGCGGTTGCAGACGGAGACGGGGATCACTTTCATCTTCGTGACGCATGATCAGGAAGAGGCCCTGACCATGAGCGACCGGATCGGCGTGATGAGCGCGGGCAAGTTGCAGCAGGTGGGCAGCCCGAAGGAGATTTACACCCGGCCCGTCAACCGCTTTGTGGCGAGTTTCATCGGCGAGACGAATTTCCTGCCCGCGACGGTGGTGCCTGGTGGGGTGAAGCTGGCAACGGGGGATAAGGTGGAGGTCGCGACAACGCGCCCCGGCGCGGTGACGCTGACAGTGCGGCCTGAACAGGTGCGGTTGCTGGCGGCGGGCGAGCCGGGGGCGATTGCGGCGACGGTGAAGTTTCAGGTCTATTTCGGGACGGATACGCATTGCCACCTTGCGCTGGCGGATGGCACCGAGGTGGTGGCGCGGCTGCAAAGCCCGGCAAGCGGCGAGGTGGGGATCGAACCCGGCCAGACTGTGGGCATCCGCTTTGCGCCCGGTGCGGCGCAAGTGCTGGAGGATTGAGCGGATGAGCGCGGCAGAGGATCGGCTGCGGAGAGATTCAGCCCGGAATGGGTGGCTGTTGTCGCTGCCTTCGTTGATCTTGCTGTTTGTTGCGGCCTCGGGGCCGTTGCTGATCGTGGTGGTCTATTCCTTTCTGACGCCCGGCCAGCATGGCAATGTGATCTGGGAGTTTTCGACCGATGGTTGGGTGGGTATCCTGTGGTCGCAGGATATCTTCAGCGAAGAATGGATGCTGGCGGATGCGCATCTGGCGATCTTCTGGCGGTCGCTTTGGCTGTCGTTTCTGACGACCGCTTTTACCTTTATCGTGGGGTTTCCCACGGCTTGGTTCATCGCCACACGGCCACCTAAGGAACGCGCGCTGTGGCTGTTTTTGATCACCATCCCGTTCTGGACCAATCTGCTGATCCGCACCTATGCGATCAACGAGGTGCTGCGGAAAGAAGGGTTGATGAACACCGTGCTGATGGGGCTGGGCATCACCGATACGCCCATCGAGGTGCTGTATACCCAGACCGCGATCTTCATCGGGATGACCTATGTCTATCTGCCGCTGATGGTGCTGCCGCTATTTGCCGCGATTGACCGGTTCGACATGCGGCTGCTGGAGGCGGGCTATGATCTTTACGCGTCGCGCTGGCAGGTGTTGCGGCGGGTGATCCTGCCCATCGTGAAGCCCGGGATCGTGGCCGGGTCGATCCTTGTCTTTGTGCCGTCGCTGGGGGCCTATGTCACCCCGCGCGTGCTGGGCGGGGGCAAGCAGATGATGATCGGCAATTTTATCGAATTGCAGTTCCTGCAGGGCAAGAACTGGCCGCTGGGGGCGGCGCTTTCGATGCTGCTGCTGGTGATCGTGATGGCGGCGCTGCTGGTTTATGTGCGCTATGCCAACAAGGGATCTTCGCATGGCTGAGCGGGCATTTCATGTGGCGCGGCTGCCGGGATTTGCCACCACGGCGATCATCGTCTTTGTGGCGCTGTATCTGCCGATCTTTACGCTGGTGGCCTATTCCTTCAACGCCAGCACATCGCTGGCGGTTTGGGGCGGGTTTTCGCTGGATTGGTATGCCAAGGCCTGGGACAACCAACAGGTGAAGGACGCCACCTTGCGGTCGCTGATCATCGCCAGTTTCGCGGCGGTGATTTCCACCACCGTGGCCACGATGGCCGCGTTGGGCACGACGCGGCGGCAGGCGTTCAAGGGGCAGACGCTGATCTATGTGGCGATCAACCAGCCGCTGATGGTGCCCGAGATCGTGACGGCGGTGGCGCTGATGATCGTGTTCGGTCTGATCAAGGTTTGGCTTACGACCATCGGTCTGGGCGGGCTGACCACTGGGCTGGGCTATCTTATCCTTGCCCATTCGGCCTTTTGCATTCCTTTTGCCTATCTGCCCATCCGGGCGCGGCTGGAGGGGATGGACCTGACGCTGGAAACCGCAGCGGCGGACCTGTACGCCAGCCCGTGGCAGACATTTCGGCGGGTGACGCTGCCGCTTTTGGCGCCGGGTATGGTCGCCGGGGCGATGTTGGCCTTTGTCATCAGTCTGGATGACGTGGTGATTACAGAATTCGTGAAATCCGGCGGACAGGATACGCTGCCTACGTATATGCTGGGGCAGATGCGCCGCCAGTTGACCCCCGAGATCAACGCCGTTTCGACCATGCTTCTGGGCCTGACGGTGGTGCTGCTGACCGCGTTCTTCCTTTTGACGCGCAAGAAAACCTGAAAAACCAACCGGGAGACCAAAGATGAAAAGATTGATGACCGCGACCGCGCTGTTGATGGCGACCACCGGCCTCGCTTCGGCGGAAGGCGTTTTGCAACTGTACAACTGGGGCAACTATACCAGCCCCGAACTGCTGGAGAAATTCAAGGCCGAGACGGGGATCACCGTCACGGTAACCGACTATGACAGCAACGATGTGGCGCTGGCCAAGATCGAGGCGGGCGGGCATGGCTTTGACCTTGTAGTGCCGTCGGCCAACTATGTGACGATCTTCGCCGAGAAGGGCCTGACCGTGCCGCTGGACCTCGCGCGGCTGCCGAACCACGGCAACATTGCCCCCGAGTGGAAGGATGTGGTCTGGGATCCGGGTCGCACCAATTCGATCCCGTGGCAGTGGGGGTCTGTGGGCATCGCGGTGGATACCGCCATCTATTCCGGCGACATCAACACCAGTGCGGTTTGGCTGGAAGTTCCAGATGAGTTGAAGGGCAAGATTAACGTTGTGCCGGAAATGACCGACATCATCAGCCTTGCCACGCTGTATTACGGTGGCGAGCCGTGCAGCGAAGATCTGGAAGTGCTGAAGAAAGTGCGCGATGGCCTGCTGGCCGCCAAGCCGAACTGGATCGCCATGGATTATGGTGCGACGGAAAAGATGTCGAACAAGGACTGGGCAGCTTCGGTGAACTGGAACGGATCGACGATGCGTATCCGCGAGGCGCTGCCGACCGTGGCTTATGGCTATCCCAAAGAGGGTTACACCTTGTGGATGGACAGCGTCATGCTGTTGAAAGACGCGCAGAACGTGGATGAGGCCTATGCTTTCATGGACTTTATCCTGAAGCCCGAGAATGCGGCGATGATCTCGAACTTCGCGAAGTATGCGAACGGGGTTGCCGGGTCGGAGCCGTTCATGGACCCTGCCATGGCCACAGCGCCTGAGGTTGTGATCCCCGAAGAGCACAAGGCCAACGGGGTATTCCTGCCGGTCTGCAGCGAGAAGTCGCGGGAATACATGACCGCGATCTGGACCGAGTTGCAGAAGTGATCTGATAGCGTGCCGCAGCCTTTGGCTGCGGCACATTTCGTTTAGGTCACGGGCGCGGGCATTCGCCCGCGCCCGTTCCAGTTGGGGCGCTGCCCCAAACCCCGGAGTATTTGAGCCAAGATGAAGACCATGGAGATTTGCGACCTTTCGGCATCAAGGCTTTCGCAGCTGATCGCGGCAGGCGAGGTGCGGCCTTCGGACGTGATGGAGGCCACGCTTTCGCGGGTGTCGGCGATGAACGGGGCCGTGAATGCCGTGGTGTCGATGCCCGATGCGGATGTGCTGATGGATCAGGCGCGGGCGGCGGATGCGGCGCCGCGACGGGGCTGGCTGCATGGCATTCCGATGGCGGTGAAGGATCTGGTGGCGGTTCGGGGGATACGGACGACATGGGGATCGCCGATCTTTGCCGATCATGTACCCGCGGCGGATGACCTGCTGGCGGCACGGATGCGGGCAGCGGGGGCGATCTTTATCGGCAAGACCAATACGCCGGAATGGGGCCATGGGAGCCATAGCTTCAACCCCGTGCACGGGGTGACGCGCAATCCCTATGACCTGACGCGCACGGCGGGGGGATCGTCTGGTGGCGCCGCGGCAGCGCTGGCCACGCGGATGGTCGCCGTGGCGGATGGGTCTGACATGATGGGATCGCTGCGCAACCCGGCGGCGTTCTGCAACGTCTATGGGTTTCGGCCTTCCTTTGGGTTGGTGCCGTTGGATGCGGTGGGGGATACGTTCCTTGCAACCATGGCGACCGAGGGGCCGATGGCCCGGACGGTGGAGGATATCGCGCGGCTGCTGGAGGTGCAGGCCGGGGTGAACCCGGAGGTGCCGTTCGGGCGGGAGGGCGCGCCGTTTGGCGATCTGCTGGACGTGGACATGCGGGGCAAGCGCATCGGCTGGCTGGGCGATTGGGGCGGGGCCTATGGCTGTGAGCCGGGGATACTGGAGTTGTGCGAAGCGGGGCTGCGGGTGTTTGAAGGGATGGGGGCGGTGGTGGAGCCTGTCGCACCTCCCTTCCCCGCCGAAAAGCTGTGGTTTGCCTGGACGACGATCCGGGCGATGCTGAATGCAGGCGACAAGCAGGCGATGGCGGCGGACCCGGTGAAGCGGGCGCTGATCAAGCCGGAAAGCCTGTGGGAGATCGAGCAGGGCACGAAGGTTACAACGGCGGAGTTTCATGCGGCGAGCGTGATCCGGTCGCGGTGGTATGCGCGGGTGGCAAAGCTGTTTGGCGACTATGACGCGCTGGTGATGCCCACGGCGCAGGTCTGGCCTTTCCCGGTGGAGTGGCGCTGGCCGGAGCGGATAGGTGAGCGGGTGATGGACACCTATCACCGCTGGATGGAGGTGGTCATTCCGGTGAGCCTTGCCGGGTTGCCATCGCTGAACGTGCCGGTGGGGTTTGGCGCGCAGGGGCTGCCGATGGGGATGCAGCTGTTCGGGCCGTTCGGCGCGGATGCGAAGGTGCTGGCGATGGGGCAGCAATATCATCTGGCGACGGATTGGCCGGGGCGGCGGATGCCTGATCTATAGATCGTAGCGGGCGAGTTCGCTGTAGACGCTGCCCTGTTTCGTTAGGCGGGATTCAAAAAGGATGACGTGATCCACCTGCCATTCCGGGGTGGAAAAGGTGCTGCCTGCGGCAATGGCGCGTGCGAGGCGGAAGGTTTCCTCGGTGCCGGGCGGTTGGAAGCGGCCAAGGGTGACATGGGGGTGGAAGCGCCGGCTTTCCGTAACGATCCCAGCGCTGCGGGCGGCATGGTCTAGCTTGGCCTGCAGGCGGGTGAGGGGTTCGGACGGGGCAACACCTGCCCAAGCGGCACGGGGTTTGGGGCCGCCGAAGAGGCCCAATGATTTCAGCGACAAGGGGAAGGAGGGGACGCGGGTTTCGGCAAAGCGTTCATGCGCGGACTCGAGGATGGGTTCGGGCTGTTCACCGAGAAAAACGAGGGTGAGGTGGAAGCTGTCGGGATCGGTCTTCTTTGGCAGCGGCAGCAGAAATTGCTGCACGCGCAGGGCAGAGATGACCTGATCCGGCAGGGGGAGGGCCAGGAAGGCGCGGATCATCGGCGGGCCAGTTGAGAGATGCGGTCGCGGATTTCGGGGCGGATGGGGCCTTCGCGCGGGGGGTCGAGGAGCGTGGTGAGCATGTGCGGTTCCGGAGCCGGGCGGGTTCCACCGCCCCAAGAGAGGGCGCGGAGGACAGAGGCCGCATCGTCGGGCAGGCGGTCGGGGATTTCAATACCGTTGAGGACGGCCCAAAGCGCCGTCCAGCAGCGGCCCACCGACCAGGGGTTGTAGCCGCCCCCGCCCAGCAACAGGAGGCGGGGCGCGAGGGCGCGGATTTCGGTGAGCGCCTCGAGATAGGCGCGGTTGGACAGGGCAAGGCGGGAAAGCGGGTCCTCCAGCAGGCTGTCCGCCCCAGCTTGCAGGACGATGGCCTGTGGGCGGTGGGCTGCGAGGCGCGGGAGGATCAGGCCGTGGAGAGCGGCGCGAAATTCGCTGTCGTTGAAGGCCTTCGGGACGGGCAGGTTGAAGGCGTTGCCCCCGGCAGTGTCTGTAAGGGCGCCGGTGAAGGGCCAGCGATTTTCTTCGTGGACCGAAATCATCAGCAGGTCGGGATCACCCGCGAAGGCGGGTTCCACGCCATCGGGGTGGTGGGCGTCAATGTCGATATACGCGAGTCGGGTAAGCCCAGCGTGGCGCAGCGCCATGAGCGCGAGGACGGGGTCGTTGAGGTAACAAAACCCGTTGGCCCGGTCAGGCAGGCCGTGATGGGTGCCACCGCCGGGAACGTGGATTGCGCCTGCGCTATGGGTGGCAAGCAGTTCGGCGGCAAGGATGACACCGCCTGCGCCGGTGGCGGGGCGGCGAAACATCTCTGGGAAGATGGGATTGGACGTGGTGCCGAGATGGTGGCGGGCGCGGGTTTCGTTGTCCACCTCTCCGGCTACCTCAGCCTGCTGGAGGGCGGCAATATAGGCGGGGGTGTGATAGGCGGTCAGCGCGGCGGGTTTGGCTCGGGGGCTTTGGCGGTATTGGTGATCGGGCAGCCAACCCAAGGCGCGGGCGAGATCCATCACGGTGGAAACGCGGGGGACGCGGAGGGGATGGTTCAGGCCGTAGGAGGACCCGCGATAGATGCCCGAGCCAAAGAAGAGCGGCCCCGGCAGGGCCACCGTATCGGCAGATGTCACGGCAGGAGAGCTTCGATCTTTTGCACGACGGGGGCGGCGGTGGGGCGCATGACACTGCCCCAAGTGGCGACGACCGCACCATCGCCATCCAGCAGAACCTTGTTGAAGTTCCAGTTGGGTTCGAACCCTTCGGTCGTGGCGAGCCATTGGTAGAAGGGATGCGCCGCCGCGCCGCGCACGGGGGTGATGTCGGTCATCGGGATGGTGAGGTCGAAGTTGATGGCGCAGAATTCCTTGACCTCGCCCGCGGAGGCGAGTTCCTGGCGGAAATCATCCGACGGTACGGCAAGGACGACGAGGCCGCGGCTGGCATATTCGTCATGCAGTGCCTGCAGGTCATCGAATTGCGCGGCGAAACCGCAGAGCGATGCGGTGTTGACCACCAGAACCGGCTTCCCCTTGAAGGCATCAAGGTCAATGGTGCCGCCATCGATGGATGGAAAGCTGAAACCAGCGACGGCCATTGCGGGGAGGCTGAGGAAAGCGAGGGAGAAAAGGCCGGTGGAGAGGCGCATCGCGGCTTCCTGAAATACAATTTCTTCTATGGTTGGGAACATAAGGCCCCCCGACCCAAGGTCAACGCGATCTTGATGAAAGAACGGTGTCAGGCGAGGACCGGTAGGATCAAAACAGCATTGAGCCCCGAAGAGCCCAGATTTTTGGCGGAAATCTTGAGAAAACCACTTAAAATCCCCAAGAATACCACCGTCCATGTGGAAATACGGGCTGCGAGGTGCCATATAGGGACCAAAGCAGCGATCCGGAAAACCGGATCGAGTATCGGGCGGGCAGATGAAACGGAACCAAGCATGCCACTTCCGTCCCAATGGGGCGGACGGACCTCGCGACCAGTTTGGGGCGTTGTGCTGGCGCATGCATCGCGGACGGGTTGAAGTCTTGTTGATTACCAGCCGGGATACCGGGCGCTGGGTGATCCCAAAAGGATGGCCCATCAACGGCAAGACCCCCGCAGAATCCGCCGCGCAGGAAGCCTGGGAAGAAGCAGGCGTGCGTGGCCAGCAGATGGACGAGGCTCTGGGCCTGTTCAGCTATGACAAGCAGCGTGGAGACAAGGACGCCCTGCCCTGTGTGGTTTCGGTCTTTCCGCTGCGGGTTGAACAGCTTGCGGCGCAGTTTCCGGAACGCAAGGAGCGCCGTCGCCGTTGGTTTGGGGCCGATAAAGCCGCAAAACTTGTGGCCGAGCCGGAATTGCGGGCGCTGTTGCAGAAACTGGCCAGTGACCCCGATTTACTGCCGTCTGTCGCGGCAGGACATTCTGCCTGAAGCCCTTTTGTAAGGGTTGGGTTGATTTCCGTACCGATCTGCATAGGTCGGGGATATGAAGACAGACAGCCCCCTGCAACCCGGTGATCCGCGATGATCCGCTTCAGTCTGAAATGCGCAAAGGATCACGGCTTTGAGAGCTGGTTCCAATCGGGGAGCGCATTTGCCGCGCTGAAGACGAGCGGGCATGTGACCTGCCCTGTTTGCGGCTCATCAGAGGTTGAAAAGGCATTGATGGCACCTAGCGTTGTTGCCCCGCGTGGCGGGGAGGATGCGCCGGCACGGCCATCGCTGGGCGCACCTGCCACGGAGCTGGAAATCGCGCTGGCCGAGTTGCGCCGCAAGGTTGAGGAAAATTCGGAATATGTCGGGATGAACTTCGCCACCGAAGCGCGGCGGATTCATGCGGGTGACGCGCCGGAGCGCGCGATTTTTGGTGAGGCGCGGTTCGATGAGGCGAAGAAGCTGGTAGAGGATGGTGTTCCAGTCGCCCCCCTGCCCTTTCTTCCGGCCCGCAAGGCCAATTGACAACCGCAGATTGCGGCGGGTTTGCCTTGAATTGTTAATAATTTGTCGAAAGACGGATTTGTCGCTGCCCTAATCTCGACACAGTTCGGGGCGAGTCTGCACTTGTTTCCAGTGAACGGGTGATGTGATGGCGGACAAGATGCAAGATGCACGGGTGGATGCGGCGATCGCGTTGGCGGTGCAGGTGTTTGAAACGACGGAGCTTGCCTGTTTTGCCCGTGGCACGCGCATCGAGACATCGACGGGCTTTGTCGCCGTCGAAGATCTGCGCGACGGGATGATGATCGAAACCATGGACAACGGATTGCAGCCGGTGCGCCGGGTGCTTTCAAAGGTGGTGGATGGCCGTGGCGCGCTGGCACCTGTGGTGTTTGCCGCCGGGGTTCTGGGCAATGTCCGCCCGGTGCAGGTTTCGCCGCATCACCGCATGGTGGTGTCGGGCTGGCGGGCAGAGTTGTTGACCGGCGAGCCCGAGGTTCTGGCGGCGGCGATTGATCTGGTGGATGGCGAGCGGATTGCCGTGTTGCCCGTGGAACGGGTGGAATATTTCCATCTGCTGTTTGATCGGCATGAGATCATCTTTGCCGAAGGGGCCGCGACCGAAAGCTATCATCCCTTTGCGCATGACGCGACAGAACTTGCCCCTGCCACCTTGGCCGAGCTTGACGCCGTGTTCCCCGATATGGGCGTTGCCTTCTGGGAAGGTACCCTGCTTGGCGGGACCGTGCGCCCCTGCGCCAATCGGGCAGAGGCGGCGCTGTTGTTGCAGGCCTGAGGTCAGATCTGCTTTTCGGGCATCTGCACGCGCAGACCATCAAGCGCGTCTGATACCTTGATCTGGCATGTCAGGCGCGAACGGACGGGATCGGGATTCCAAGCGAAATCGAGCATGTCTTCTTCCATGCTGTCTTTCTTGGGCAGTTTGCCGACCCAGGCCGGATCGATGTAGACATGGCAGGTCGAGCAGGCGCAGGCGCCGCCGCAATCGGCCTCGATCCCCGGAATGCCGTTGTCGCGGGCGCCTTCCATCACGGTCAGGCCATTTGCGACCTCGACCACGTGTTCCTTGCCGCCGTGTTCCACATAGGTGATCTTCGCCATTCTACCCTGCCCGTTTCGCCAGATGTGCGTTGCTGCCGTTCGACATAGGCGATTTCGGGAACCTTTGCCAGTGGCGCGGATGACGCGGTGAACGGGATCGGGTGGCTTGCCAAATGCGGTAAATGTTCTATATTTGTTCCTATGCAATCCCCTGCCCCGCGATCCCCTGATCCTGCCTTGCGCCCGCTGTCGGATTGGCTGGTGCCAACGACGCGGCCCGGCACTTGGACGCGGCCGCCTGCAGCGCTGGTGGCGGCGCGGCTGGATGAGCCGCCTGCAGGGGCGCGGGTCTGTGTGGCGGGACTGGTGCTGCTGAGACAGCGGCCCGGCACGGCGAAGGGAGTGATCTTTGTCACGCTGGAGGATGAGACCGGCACCTGCAATGTGGTGGTCTGGGCCAATGTCTATGAACGCTTTCGCCGCGCGGTGATTGCCGGGCGGATGCTGCGGGTGACGGGCAAGTTGCAGCGCGATGCGGGCGTGGTGCATGTGGTGGCCGAGGTGATCGAGGACTTGTCGCCGATGCTGGACCAGTTGCTGCGCCCCGATTTCCGCCATGACGGGGTGCGGGCGGGCGATCAACCCTGAGGGGCGGGGTTTCGGGACGGGATGTTTGCCGCTATGCTGCGCCGTGATCCGGGCAAACCGGGCGGGCAGGATATGGGGCGGATGCAGAAAACAACCATTGCGACGGGTCTGATGTTGGTGGTGCTGTGTGCCTGCCAAACGGCGGGCGTGCCACAAGCACCACGCAGCAACGACCTGGCCCGTGAAATCGTGCGGTTGAACAAGCCCGGCCCGCCGGAACGGCCCGAAGGGGCCTGCTGGGAAAGCGATGTGACGCCTGCCGTGATCGAGACGGTGACGGAACAGGTGGTGGCGACGCCCGAGACGCGGGCCGAGGACGGCACCGTGATAAGCCCGGCCAGCTATCGCACCGATACGCGCACGCGCATCCTGCGCGACCGCGAGGAAGTGTGGTTCCGCGCGCCCTGCCCTGCCGAGTACACGGTGGATTTTGTGGCATCGCTGCAGCGGGCGCTGAAGGCGCGGGGATATTACACGCTGGAATTGACCGGACAGATGGATGCGGGCACGCGGGATGCGGTGCGGCGCTATCAGAGCGAGCGAGGGCTGGACAGCCCGCGCCTGTCGCTCGCGGCGGCGAAGGAATTGGGGTTGGTGGCGACCGCGCTGGAGGAATTGTGAGCGTTTGGGCAAGCCGTGCCCGCGCGCGGATGGCCGCGCTGTGGGAGGGCGCATCGGACGGGGCGCATGATCTGGGCCATCTGGATAGGGTGTGGAAAAGCTGCCGCCTGATTGCGCTGGATGAGCCGGGGGTGGATGGCGATGTGCTGGCGGTGGCGGCCTATTTCCATGATGCGGTGAACCTGCCCAAGGACAGCCCGGATCGGGCGCGGGCTTCGCGCCTGTCTGCCGATCTGGCGGTGCGGGAACTGGCGGTGATGGGGTTTGACGACGGGCGGTTGGCGGCGGTGCATCATGCGATTGCGGCGCACAGCTTTTCCGCCGGGATCATCCCCGAAACTGTGGAGGCGCGTATCCTGCAGGATGCGGATCGATTGGAGGCGCTGGGGGCGATCGGCCTGGCGCGGATGTTCCTGATTGCGGGGCAGATAGGGGGCGGGCTGTTCCATGCCGCCGATCCGCTGGCGATGGAGCGGGCATTGGATGACCGCCGCTATGCGCTGGACCATCTGGAGGTGAAGCTGTTCCCGGTGGCCGCTGCGATGCAAACCGCGACCGGGCGGCGGATGGCGGCAGAACGGGCGGAGTGGATGGAAAGCTTTCGCACAAGGCTGCTGCACGAGATCGGATAGGAAAGGGGCGGCAGATTGCTCTGCCGCCCCTGAATTCTGTGCCTGAGCCGATTATTGTTCGGCGGGTGCGTTTTCTTCGGCAGGGGCTTCCTCGACCGAGAGCGCCACGAAACGCGGATCACCCGCGCGGCGCACCAGCAGAAGCAGCGACTTGCGGCCTGCATCGCGCGCCTCGGTCACCCGGCTTTCAAGATCGGCAAGGCGCTCCACGGGCTGTTGCCCGGCCTCGGTGATCACGTCGCCTTCGCGCAGGCCTTTACTATAGGCCTCGGACAGGGTGTCGACTGCGGTGACGGCCAGACCTTTGGCATCATCCGGCAGGCCCAGTTCGGCGGCGGTTTCCGCCGTCAGGGGCGCGACGGTGAGGCCCAGAAGGTTCAACTCGGCCGGGTCTTGCTGCGGGTTGGCGGCAGCGGGGACGACCTCTGCAGCCTCAGCCTCTTCACGGCGACCAAGGGTGACGGAGAGCGTCGTCGTTTCGCCTTCGCGCAGGACGATGACGGGGACGGCAGAACCGACCGGGCTGTCAGCGACCTGACGGGTCAGGTCACGGACAGAGCCGATTTCCTTGCCGTCGAAGGTGGTGATCACATCACCGGCCTGCATCCCGGCATCCTTGGCCGGACCGTCGGGCACATCGGTGATGAGCGCACCGGCGGCGACCTCAAGACCCATCGCCTCGGCCACGTCGGGCGTGACGTCCTGAATGCGGACGCCCAGCCAGCCCCGGCGCGTTTCGCCGAATTCGCGCAGCTGGTCGACGACCTTGGTCACGACGTTGGAGGCCATCGAAAAGCCAATGCCGATGGAGCCGCCATTGGGCGACAGGATGGCGGTGTTCACGCCGATCACCTGACCGTCCATGTTGAACAGCGGGCCACCCGAGTTGCCGCGGTTGATGGCAGCATCGGTCTGGATGTAGTCGTCATAGGTGCCCGACAGCTCGCGGCCACGGGCCGAGACGATGCCGGCGCTGACCGAGAAGCCCTGACCCAGGGGGTTGCCCATGGCCATGACCCAATCGCCCACGCGCATCAGATCGGAATTGCCGAACTGAACGAAGGGCAGCGGTTCCTCGGACGTGACTTTCAGAAGCGCGATGTCGGTCTTGGGATCGGTGCCGACGAGTTCAGCCTTCAGCCGGTCGCCGGAGAAGAATTCGATCTCGATCTCATCCGCGCCTTCGATAACGTGGTTGTTGGTGACGATATACCCGTCCTCAGAAATAACGAAGCCGGAACCCAACGCCTCGGACCGGCGGGGTTCTTGGGGACCGCCCTCACCATCGGGGGGCATGAAATCGCGGAAGAAATCCTCGAACGGGGAGCCTTCGGGGACCATCGGGCCGTTGCCGGCAGGGGCAGCGACCACGGCAGAGGTGGTGATGTTCACCACAGAGGGGCTGATGGTTTGGGCCAGATCGGCAAAGCTGTCAGGGGCCGATTGGGCGCGGACGTCAAGCGCCGAACCCAGCGCCAGCGACAGGCCGAGCGCGAGGGCCAGAAACACGCGGGGGGTGGGGCGCTGCGCGGTTTGGGCGCGGGCCTGGGGGGACAGAACGGTGGGATGCACTCCGAACTCCTTTCGTTTGGCGGTGCCGCGCTGCCAATGGCCGGCACGGCGGAGCACGCTTGTGATCATCAGGTAGGTGGTGCGGATTGCAATGCAAACCGGGTCGCGCTCTCTCAACAGCATGTGAACCCTTTGGAGGAATTGTTTCAAGGGGCGCTAGGGGGTGCCTGCCAACTGCCGTGCGGTCCAGACCAGAAGGACGCCGGTTGCGACTGCGGCCAGCCCGATGAGGCGCAGGCGATCCGGTGGGAGGGTGGCAAAGAAAGCCAGCAGTTGTTCGATACGAGAAGGGGCCAGCGCAAGCGCCAGCCCCTCGATCACCAGAACCAGGCCAAGGCCCAGGAGTAACCAGGTCATTCCGTGACGGGAGCTTCGGGGCCCGTTGCGTTGCCGCGCCCGGCATCCGAACTCAGATAATCAAAGAATTCGCTGTTCGGCTGCATGACGATGGAGGAGTTGCCCGGCTGCAGCGCGCGCTCATACGAGGTGAGCGAGCGGGTGAAGGCGAAAAACTCCGGGTCGCGACCAAAAGCTTCGGCATAGATGCCGTTGCGTTCGGCGTCAGCCTCACCGCGGACAACGTCAGCCTCGCGGCGCGCGTCGGAGGTGAGTTCTACCACCGTCCGGTCGGCAGAGGCGCGGACACGTTGCGCGGCTTCGTTACCGCGGGCGATTTCATCGGCGGCCTCGCGTTCCCGTTCGGCCCGCATCCGGGCGAAGGTGGCCGAGAGGTTCTGATCCGGCAGGTCCGTGCGAGTGAGACGGACGTCGATGACCTCAATCCCCAGATTCGCGGCCTGACGGCGGGCGATGTCGCGGATCTGATTCATCAAGGTTGTGCGATCCTCGGACAGGACGCGACCGGAATCGACCGAGCCGAGCACCTGCTGAATGGCCGGGTTGATAATGCCTTCGAGACGGCGCAGGGCCTGCGCCTCGCCCCCGGCGCCGACCGCTTCACGGAACTGCACGAGGTTGGCGATGCGCCAGCGGGCGAAGGCATCGACGACAAGACGGCGGTCATCGAGCATGGTGACTTCGACCGGGGTGGTCGGCAGGCCGAGGATGCGGCCGTCATAGCGGACCACTTCCTGGATCAGCGGGATCTTGAAGCCGAGACCGGGATCTTCCTTGATCTGTTTGACCTGACCGAATTGCAGCACTAGCGCCTTTTCGCGTTCATCAACGATGAAAAGCGAGGACAGGGCGGTTGCGCCAATGATGGCGACGATGGGCAGTAGGATTGCGCTTTTCATCAGTTGGTTCCCCCGGTCGAGGCTGCGGCACCCTGCTGCGCGACAGGACGGTTCAGTTCGTTCAAGGGCAAGAACGGCACCACGCCCTGACCGCCGTTTTCGCCGCTGGCAACGCCGTCAAGAATGACCTTGTTCATGCCACCAAGCACTTTTTCCATCGTTTCCAGATACATGCGGCGGCGGGTCACCTCCGGTGCCTTGATGTATTCTTCATATACCGACAGGAAGCGGCTGGCCTCACCCTGGGCCACGTTAACGACCTGAGCGCGGTAGGCCTCGGCCTCTTCGAGCAGGCGGGCGGCTTCGCCGCGGGCACCGGCGGTTACGCGGTTGGCGTAGGCGTCCGCCTCATTCTGGAGGCGTTCGCGTTCCTGTTGCGCGGCCTGCACTTCGCGGAAGGCGTCGATCACCTCACCCGGGGGAGAGGCGCGCTGCAGGTTGACGCGGATCACGTTGATGCCAGCCTGATAGGAATCCAGCGTGCTCTGCACGTTGGTCTGCAGATCGGAGGCGATGACGCCCCGGTCGCGGTTGAGAATGGGCGACAGTTCCGACCGGGCGATGATGTCACGCATCGCGGATTCGGAAACGGCGCGGATCGTGTCATCGGGATCGGCGAGGTTGAACAGAAAGGCCGACGGGTCGGCAACGTTCCACACGACCTGAAAGCCGATGTCGACGATGTTCTGATCGCGGGTCAGCATCAGGCCATCGCCGATGGCCCCATCGCCCACAGCGCCGATGTCGGTCGTCCGTTCGCCGGTAACGGAAACGATTTCCGCCGTGATCACAGGCCAAGGCGCAAAGTTCAGACCGGGATTGCCGACGCTGGAGAACTCGCCAAGGAACAGTTCGACGGAGCGTTCTTCGGGACGGACCGTGTAAAATGACATGAAGGCCCAGAGGCCGACTGCAGCCAATGCGCCGAGAAGCAGGCCCTGTTTGGTGACAAGCGGGCTGTTCGGATCACGACCACCGCCGCCGCCGCCCGTGCCGTTGCGGCCCCGACCGCCCATGAGGACGCGGAGCTGCTCCTGGCCCTTCTTCATGATCTCGTCGATTTCGGGAATCTGGGAGCCACCCTCGCCCGGACGGCGCGTGCCGCGCCCAGGTTCGCGCCCGCCATTTTCGCGTCCATTGTCGCGCCCGCCGTTCCGGTCATCATCGCCCGGGCCGCCGCCGCCGCCCCAAGGACCACCGCTTCCTGCCATTGATCGTACCCTTTTTTTGTCGTCCGGCTTTAACTGTGTATGTCTGCGCCAAATTCAAGCAGTTGAATGCCCGCGTCTAGCCTTTTCGGGTTGGTTTGCGCATCGTGACCAACTCTTCCGAGATGGTGGGATGCACCGCAACGGTGCGGTCAAAGTCCTCTTTCGTGGCGCCCATGCCGATGGCGATGGCGGCAAGCTGAATCAATTCGCCCGCATCCGGTGCGACGATATGGCAACCCAGAACCTTGCGCGTGGCCGCGCTGACGATGAGTTTCATCAGAACGCGGTCCTGTCGGCCGGCGAAAAGCGTCTTCATCGGCCGGAAGGTGGCGGCGTAAACCTCGATCTCTTCCAACTCGCGGGCGGCCTCTTCCGACAGGCCGACGCTGCCCAGTTCGGGCTGGGTAAAGACGGCCGAGGCGATCAGGCTGTGGTCAAAGCGGGTGGGGATGCCGCGAAAGACGGTGTCGGCAAAGGCGTGGCCTTCGCGGATGGCGACGGGGGTCAGGTTGACGCGACCCGTGACATCGCCAACGGCAAAGATGGAGGGGACGGCGGTTTGCGAATAGTCATCGACAAGGATCTGGCCGTTGCGTCCGAATTTGACGCCGACGTCTTCGAGGCCGAGGCCGGTGGCATTGGGTTTGCGGCCCGTCGCATAGAGGACGAGGTCGAATTCGCGTTCGGTGCCATCGGTTGCCACGGCGCGAATGCTTTTGTTGGATTTTTCCAGCCGGAGGACATCGGTGCCGCAGTGTATGGCGATGCCGCGCGCCTGCATGGCGTTGGCGACATGCCCCCGCGCCTCATCATCAAAGCCGCGCAGGATTTGCGCGCCCCGGTAGTATTGGGTGGTTTCAACCCCGAGGCCGTGCAGGATGCAGGCGAATTCCGACGCGATATAGCCGCCGCCGACGACCAGCGCGCGTTTGGGAAGTGCTTCAAGGTGGAAGATTTCGTTCGAGGTGATAGCCAGTTCGCGGCCCGGAATATCAGGAATGAAGGGCCAGCCGCCGGTGGCGATCAGGATGTGCTTGGTGGTGAACGTCTCGCCCGTGGCGAGCCGGACGGTGTGGGGATCAACAACCGTGGCACGGGCATCATGGATGGTGACGCCCGCATTGGAGAGCGTGTTGCGATAGGCGCCTTCCAGACGGTCAAGTTCGGTTTCCAGCGATGTGCGGAAGCGGGGCCAGTCGAAGGTGCCGGCCTTGATCTGCCAGCCATAGGCAGCGGCATCTTGCAGCGTGTCGGGAAAGCTTGAGGCGAAGACCATCAGCTTTTTGGGAACGCACCCCCGGATGACGCAGGTGCCGCCCATGCGGCTTTCCTCGGCCAGGGCGACCTTTGCCCCGCCTTCGCCCGACGCGATGCGCGCGGCGCGGACGCCGCCGGACCCGCCGCCGATGACGAAGAGATCGTAGTCGAAGGTCATTCGATATCCGCGAAGATGTTGTCGGTGGGGGCGAATTCGACGAAATCCTCGCCCTCGGTCCCCTGATTGATGTCGCGCACCGTGACGCGTCCATCACCGTGGCCAATCACCACGATATCGCAGATGTCGATGAAGAGGCCGTTTTCTACGACGCCCGGAATCTGGTTCAGCACCAGCGCCAATTGGCGGGGGTTTCCGATGCGCTTGAGATGCAGGTCGATGATGAAGTTCGCTTCATCCGTGACCAGCGGGCGGTCGCCGTTCATGCGCAGGGTGCAATCGCGGTTCAGCACGTCAAGGCTGACCAGCGTTTCTTCGATCAGCGCCTTGGTGGTTTGCCAGCCGAAGGGGATCACCTCCACCGGGAGGGGGAAGGCACCCAGTTGCGACACTTCCTTCGCGGCGTCGGCGATGACAATCATCTGATCAGACGCGGTGGCGACGATCTTTTCCTGAAGGAGCGCGGCGCCCCCACCTTTGATGAGGGCGAGATTGGGATCAAACTCATCGGCCCCATCGATGGTGAGATCGAGCCATTTCACCTCATCCAGTGTGGCGATGGGAATGCCGAGGGAGGCGGCAAGTTCAGCCGTCCGTGAGGAGGTAGGAACACCGACGACCTTGAGCCCGTCTTCGCGGATGCGTTCGGCAAGGCAGCGCACCATCCACGCGGCGGTGGAGCCGGTGCCAAGGCCAAGCTTCATCCCGTCTTCGACAAATTCGGTGGCGCGTTTGGCGGCAACGAATTTGGCTTTGTCGATGGGGGAAAGCTCTGCGGGCATGGGGCAACTCCTTCGGACCTCGCCCGCTTATAGGCAAAGCGCGCGGGTCGTGTAAGGGTGAAATGCCGCCTTTTGCCCTGCCCGACGATCAGTCTGTGGCGGAAAGCGGTTGAAGGGCAAGGATGAGTTCGGCAAGCGCTGTTTGCCCATCGGCATCCGCGTCGAAGGCGGTGGTGGCGCGCATCAGCCCCTCGTCGAGGGGGCGGGAGGCGCGGGCGACCTCTGCCTCGGCCAAGGCGCGAAGCTCGGCGGGTGAGAGTGTACCGTCAGCATCCGCATCGGCGGCGGCGTGATCGCGCATGAGCCGGGCGCGGGCGGGGGGCGATAGGGTGGCGGCGCGGGCCGTCACTTCGGGCATGGTGAGCGTGCCATCGGCATCAAGATCGGATTCGTGGAACGGACGCAGGGCGCGCGTGCGGAAGAACGCGTGGTCCAGCGCGATGGCGGTCTCAATGGCGGCGGGGGTGATCGTGCCACCCGTGCCATGGCCGTAGATCAGGTCGGTGGCCATGGCGGCGAACCGGTCGGGGCGGGCAAGGATGGCTTCGGCCACCTCGGCCGGGAGGGAGGCGGGAAGGACCGCCGCCTCCTGCGCTGTGACGGGAGTGGCGAGGAGGAGGAGTGGAAATAGGGCGCGCATGACTGCTCCGTTCTAGAGGTTCACGACGCTCAAGTTGGGCGCTTGGGGTTAACGGGCGGTGAAGATCGGCGGAGAGATGTGCGGAATATGCTTTCCGGATGTCGCTTTCCGCAGCACGTGGCATGGTGGCGCAGCGCATTCTGGCGCGGCAGTTGGCGGGGGGACCCATGTACAGGCTATTCGGTGTTCAGGATTTCGCGAATCTGGCAGTGCATGTTGCGCTGGAAGAGGCGGGCGTGCCCTATGAGGCGGTGTTTCTGGACATGGATGGAGGCGATCTGCAATCACCCGACCATCTGGCGCGGCATCCGATGGGGTTGGTGCCTGCGATGCAGACGCCGGACGGGATGATGTTCGAGACCGGGGCGATCCTGCTGTATCTGGGTGAGCGGCACGGGCTGGCACCCGCGCCGGGCGCGGCGGAGCGGGGGACGTTTCTGTCGTGGTTCGTCTTTACGAATAACGGGCTGCACACAGCGGTCATGGACCTGATCCATCCGTACCGGGTGAGCGAAGAGCATACGCTTATTGTTGCCGAGGCCGCGCGTGTGCGGCTGTTGGAGCGGATGGCGGCGCTGGAGGCTGTGGCAGCAACGCGGCCAAGCTGGCTGTCGCCCGATCAGCCGGGGGTTTTGGGAATATACATTTCCATGCTTTTGCGCTGGATGAAGGCCTTCCCTTATGCGCCCGATCTTGCCATTTCCGCACAAGACTTCCCTGCCTTGCACGCCGTTGCCTTCGCCTGCGAGGCGCGGCCTGCCACGCTGCGTGCGGCTGCTGCGAACGGGCTGCAAGGGCGGTTCTTCACCGATCCGGAGGTGTGATCCGATGTTCCTTTCGGTCTTTGACATGTTCAAGGTGGGGGTTGGCCCATCGTCCAGCCATACGATGGGGCCGATGGTCGCCGGGGCGCGGTTCCTGGAGAAAATGCGCGCCTCGCCTTTTCATTTTCGGGGGCTGAGGGCATCGCTGCACGGATCGCTGGCCTTTACCGGGGTGGGCCATGCCACGGACAGGGCCACGATATTGGGTCTCGCGGGGTTTGAGCCTGCGACCTATGACGCGGCTAAGGCCGAAGCGGCGCTGGAGGACATCAAGGCGCGCAAGGTGATTGATGTGCCGGGGATGGGCGAGTTGGCCTTTGATCCGGGGCGCGATCTGGTGTTCGACTATGGCCCCGCCCTGCCCGGCCATGCCAACGGAATGATCCTGCGCGCCACGGATGCGCAGGGCGACGTGATCATGGAAGAGACCTATTATTCCATCGGCGGTGGCTTTGTGCTGACGGCGGGGGAGTTGTCGGATGCCGGGGGCTCTAAGGCGCGGGCGCGGGCGGATGTGCCTTATCCGTTCGAGAAGGCCGATGAGATGCTGGCGATGGCCAAGGCTTCGGGCTTGAGTATCGCTGCGATGAAGCGGGCGAACGAGTTGAAATTCCGAAGCGCCGCCGATCTGGACAAGGGGATGGACCGCATCTGGCAGGTGATGAACGATTGCATCACGCGCGGGATGGCGGGTGAGGGCATCCTGCCCGGCGGGCTGAAGGTGCGCAGGCGGGCGAAGGGCATCCATGATGCGTTGATGGCCGAGCGAGGCCTGAACATGACGCCGCCGCATGTGATCAATGACTGGATGTCGCTTTATGCGATGGCGGTGAATGAAGAGAACGCGGCGGGGGGGCAGGTTGTCACTGCGCCCACCAATGGCGCGGCGGGCGTGGTGCCTGCGGTCATTCGTTATTGGCTGGACCATGTGCCGGGGGCGTCGGCTTCGAAGGTGGGGGAGTTCATGCTGACTGCGGCGGCGGTGGGCGGTCTGGTCAAGCACAATGCCAGCATCAGCGGCGCGGAATGCGGCTGCCAGGCAGAAGTTGGGTCAGCGGCGGCGATGGCGGCGGCGGGATTGGCCGCCGTGCTGGGCGGCACGCCGGAACAGGTGGAAAACGCGGCGGAAATCGCGCTGGAGCATCATCTGGGCATGACCTGCGATCCGGTGAAGGGATTGGTGCAGGTGCCTTGTATCGAGCGCAACGGGCTGGGCGCGATCAAGGCAGTGTCGGCGGCATCATTGGCGCTGCGCGGGGATGGCATTCATCTGGTGAGCCTGGATGTCTGCATCGAGACGATGCGCCAGACCGGGCGCGACATGCATGAGAAATACAAGGAAACCAGTCTGGGCGGCCTGGCGGTCAACGTGCCGAATTGCTGATGCCGAAATCAGAACGGACGGGCACAGGCGGCGCGGCTAGGGCCAAGGGATGAGACAGGATCGCATCTTTCCGGGCATCGTTCTGATGCTGGCCTTCTGCGCGCTGGCGCCGCTGCTAGATGTATCGTCGAAACTCGCGGCGGAGAATGGCATTCCTGTGGGGCAGATCACCACGGCGCGGTTCGTGGTGCAGGGGGCGTTGATGCTGCCGATCCTGTGGTGGATGGGTCTGCCGTGGGCGGTGAGCCCTAGAGTCATGGGTTTCGTCTTTTTGCGGGCGGCGTTCCTGATCCTTTCAACCTTTTCCTTTGTGTCCGGGATTGCGGTGATGCCGGTGGCGGATGCGCTGGCGATTGCCTTTGTGGAGCCGTTCATCCTGCTGATCCTTGGCCGTCTGATCTTTGGTGATGAGGTGGGGCCGCGGCGGATTGCCGCGAGCGCGGTGGGATTTGGCGGGGCGCTGTTGGTGATCCAGCCATCGATTGCAGCCTTTGGCTATGTGGCGCTGTGGCCGCTGGGGACGGCGTTTTTCTTTGCCTTCTACATGCTGGTGACGCGGGCGATGGCGGCCTATATGCACCCGGTCACGATGCAGGCGCATACGTCATTTGCCGGGATTGCGATCTGCGTGCCGCTGATGGTGCTGTTCGATGGCACCGGCTGGGCGCAATTGGACCCGGTGATGCCTGCGGGGTTGAACTGGCTGTGGTTGTTCGGCGTGGGGTTCTGGGCTGGGGTCAGCCATATGTGCATGACCTATGCGCTGAAATTCGCGCCTTCGGCCACGCTGGCCCCGCTGCATTACACAGAGATCGTGGCGGCCGTTGCCTTGGGCTATCTGATTTTCGGCGATTTCCCGAACCCGATGACCTGGACCGGAATCGCGGTGATCGTGTCGTCCGGGCTTTATGTCATCCACCGTGAGCGGATCAGCGCGCGGGCAAAGCGGCGGGCGGCTGCCACCCTGCCCCCAGAAGCGATCTGAGCGCCGCGTCGAGCCGGGTCCGGGGCAGGATGACCAGCATCCCGGGGGTGTTCATCTGCAGCCGGACCTGCGCGGCGCTGACACGGTTTGACGTGCCGATCATTCCTGCAGGGGCTAAATCCAACCCGTCGATGGGCCATTCCAACCCACTGCTGCGCCCGGTGACAGGGGCCATGGGAAAGAGCGACAGCCGGTCGCCGGGTTTCAGGGCAAGGGTGATGTCAGGTGGGGCGTGGAAGATCACGTCGCGGGGGCCGATCACGAGACAGCGGCGGTCGGCATGGCGGGCGAGACTGTTGAACACCGCCAGCCCGTGATCCACCCGCGCGCCGGTGAATCCGAGCGCGAGGGTGAAGGGAGCATCGACCGCGCGCAGGGCCTTGTCGAAATCTGTCGTCATTTGTTCGCGAATCGGGAACAGTCGACTTGGGCCAAGTTGGGCCTGCGCAGCGTCGGAAATAGAATCGAAGTCGCCCACCACCGCCTCGGGCATGCAACCCATGGACAGGGCGCGATCTGCCCCGCCGTCAGCAGCAACAATCCTTGGGGCGCGGGCGGTTGCGAGGCGCAGTTCCGCCTGTGAAACAGGGCCGCCACCGATGAGAGTCACCCCGTCGGACGATTGGACAATCGGGGCATTCATGGCGATACTGTTTTCCGAATTGAGGCAGTTCGAGCGTTCCTGGGCCATAATCAATCCTTCAAATTACCCCTATCTGTCCATGAAAACGATCAGGAACAAGGTAGATTGGCGAAGTCGAACTGGCGGAAAGCGAGCATCCGATGAACGGTGCGAGTAAAATTCTAACGGTCTCTTACGGGACCTTCTCATGTACCCTCGAGGGTTTCGAAGATCCCTTCAATACGATGAAGGCGATTGCCGAATACTTCCGCGATCTTGCGGCGGGGGACCGATATTTCGGGGCAGAGCCCCCGACGCCCGATGCAGCCATGCTGCATCAGATTGCGGAGCGTGAGATCCAGCGCCGGGTCGAGGCGAAGATTCAGGATAACGGGGTGGTGCTGCGCGCATCAGACCAGCCGGAGACGGCACCTGTTGTGTCTGCGCCTTCTGTATCCGCGCCGTCGCAGATTGCCGCGCCAGTCGTCGCCGAAGCGGCGGTGCCCGCCATCATGCCGGTTGCAGTGGAAACGCCCGTGGCGGTTGAACCGAGCGTCAGCCCGGCCAGCGCCCCGGCAACCGAGACCGTTGTGGAGAAACTGTCCCGACTGCGGTCCGAAATCGCGGCACAGCCCGTGGCCGTGGCTGCGGCACAGACATCCCCCGTGGTAAGCTTTGCCATCCCGGATTACGCAGAAGACCAGGATGCCGATACGGTGGACGGCGCGGCGTTGGCGGATTTTCTGCCTGAGTATCTGGTGCGCGACGCCTTGACGGATACGGCAGGACCGTCTGCCGCCGTGACAAGCTATGCGATCCCTGATTTTGCAGAAGATGATTATGCAGAAGATCAAGACGCCGACACGGTGGATACTGCGGCGCTGAGTGACTTCCTGCCCGAGGATCTGGCAAGCGAGGCTTTGGCCGATCTGCCCGAAGATGTGGTTGAGGATGCCCCGGTCGAGGAATTGCGGACCGAAGCGCCGATGATGGCAGAGGTCGCCGAAGCGGCGGCTGAGGAGATGGACGCCATCGATCTGTCGGATGCGGATCTGTCGGCGATGATGGCTGCGGCGCAGGCACCCGAGGCTTTGGCCGAAGAAGAACCGGTTGATCTGGCTGACGTTGATCTGTCTGCGGTCATGGCGGAAGCGGCGCATGACTCTGAGCCCGACGCCGCAGACGATCTGTCTGCCAATGCAGAAGACCTGCCCGAGTCGCTTTTGGCGGCGCTTGCAGGAGAACCGGACGCGGAAGCGCCGGTTGAGAAGGCGCAGGATACGCTGGCAGCGCAGTTTGATGATGCTGAACTGGCCGAAGCCGACCATGGCGAAGCTTCGTCGGATGCTGATGCTGATCGCCTGAACGCGTCGCTTGAGGCGGTCATGGGGGCATCTGCCGCGGCAGAGCAAACGGTTGAAAGTGACGAAGCCGCCGAAACGATTTGGGCAGAGACCTGGGCCGAGACTTCGGAAGACGTTGCCGTGTCTGAGGTGGCGTCCGGAGTGGCTGAGGAACCGGTTCTGAACGCAGTGCAAGACGATCTGCCTGCGACAGAGGCCGAAGAAACGCTCCAGTCCGCGCCGATGGTTGCGCCGAACGATACTGAACTGCGCCCAGGTGCTGCTGAGAAACTGCAGCGGGCAAGGGCGCGGGTGATCCGTATCCGCAAGAGCGACGACACCGGCGTTCCCGCCGTAAAGACCGAGACCGTTGCGGAAGACGCCCCGGCCACCTCGTCGGCCTTTGCCGAGGTTGAGGAAGCGACGGAGAGCGGGCTGTCGCCGCTGCTGTCGGCCGCGGATGAAGCCGAGCTTCAGCGTGAACTGGCGGCTTTGCGGCGCGGGGAAGCGGACAATGACGGCGATGTTGCGGGGCTGTCGCAGTTGACGCAGCAGCAAGACAGCCGCAAGGGCTTTGACGGGCCGTCAGCCGATGAGGCGCTGAGCCGCCTGATGAAGCAGACGGACAACGAAATGGAAGGCAGCGAAACCAAGCGCCGCCAATCCGCGATCCAGCATCTGAAAGCGGCGGTGGCGGCCACCGTTGCCGACCGCAAGGTGACAGGCGAAAAGGCGGGCGAGACGGAAACCGTTTCGCGCCTTGCGCGCTATCGCAGCGATCTGGCAATGGCTGTGAAAGCTGCCCTGCCGGGCGGGCGTGGCGCCGCGACAGGTGAACGCCCTGCCCCGCTGGTTCTGGTATCGGAACAGCGGATCGACCGTCCGCGCCCGCCGGTTGGGCAATCTGGGGCAACCGGTTCGGCGCCTGCGCCGATCCGGCCCCGTCGTGTGACGTCAGGTGGGATGGGCATGGCGACAGCCGCCGATCTGGATCTGAACGAGGATGACGAGGACGAAACTGGCGATGACGCGGCGAATATGTTCGGCGACAGCGGGGGTTTTTCCGATTTCGTCGAGCGGATTGGCGCGACAAGCTTTGAGCAGATCCTTGAGGCCTCGGCGGCCTATCTGGCCGGGGTTGAGGGACGTCCGCATTTCAGCCGCCCGCAACTGATGCGGCATCTGACGGCGGTTGTGCCGCAAGGGTCGTTCCAGCGCGAGGATGGGCTGCGCAGCTTTGGCACATTGCTGCGGGATGGGCGCATCGCCAAGGTGCGGCGCGGCCAGTTCACGCTGTCGGAAGAATCGGCTTATCTGGCCGAAGCGCGCAAGCTGGCGCAGTAACGGGATAGCGGGTCGAGAGCTGCCACTCAGGCCCCAAGGGGAAAGGCGGACCGGGAACGGGCCGCCTTTTTTCCATTGCGGGCGTCAATCGCCGTGGTTGGCGTTCGGATCGTCCGGATCGGCCTGACCCACGCCCCGGAAGATGGACCGGAACGGCAGTGCCCAGACGATGCCCAGCACGACATAAATGATGAATTCCAACCAGATCGGCGGGCGTTCAAACAGGCTGACTGTGAAGAGCGCCGCCGCGATGTAAAGCGGCAGCCCGACGACCAGGATCAGGAGAGAGAGGCGGCGGCGGGTCTTGTAGGGCAGCGGCATGCTTTTCCTTGGGTCAGTCCTCGAACGGGTCGGTCACGAGGATCGTGTCGTCGCGTTCCGGCGAGGTGGAAAGTAGCGCCACGGGGCAATGGATCAACTCTTCGATCCGGCGAACGTATTTGATCGCCGCCCCTGGCAGATCGGCCCAGGACCGCGCGCCGGCGGTGGATTGGGTCCAGCCTTCCAGTTCCTCATAGATCGGGGTGACGCGGGCCTGAAGATTGGCGGCCGTGGGCAGGTAATCCAGCCGCTGGCCATCAAGCTCATAGCCCACGCAGATTTTCAGCGTGTCGAACCCATCCAGCACATCAAGTTTCGTCAGCGCGATGCCCGACACGCCCGAGGTGGCGCAGGTCTGGCGCACCAGAACCGCATCGAACCAGCCACAGCGGCGCTTGCGCCCTGTCACGGTGCCGAATTCATGTCCGCGTTCGCCAAGGCGCGCGCCGTCGGCATCGAACAGCTCGGTCGGGAAGGGGCCTTCGCCGACGCGGGTGGTATAGGCCTTGACGATGCCAAGGACGAAATCCACCGCCGTAGGGCCAAGGCCAGTGCCGGTGGCGGCCATGCCGGCAAGGGTGTTGGAGGAGGTGACATAGGGGTAGGTGCCGAAATCCACATCCAGCAGCGCGCCCTGCGCACCTTCAAACAGGATGCGCTTGCCCGCGCGGCGGGCATCGGTCAGCACTTTCCAGACAGGCTTGGCATAGGGCAGGATCTTCGGCGCGACCTCCATCAGTTGCGCCTTGAGCGCGACGGGATCGACGGGTTCCAGTCCCAGCCCCGCGCGCAGGGCGTTGTGATGGGTCAGCAGGCGGCCGATGCGCAGGTCGAGAGTTGCCTCATCGCCAAGATCGGCCACACGGATGCTGCGGCGACCGACCTTGTCTTCATAGGCGGGACCGATGCCGCGCCCGGTGGTGCCGATCTTGGCCACCGCCGTCTGGCCTTCACGCGCGCGGTCCAACTCGCCATGGACGGGCAGGATCAGCGGCGTGTTTTCCGCGACCATCAGGTTGTCGGGGGTGACATCCACGCCCTGCCCGCGCAGCTTTTCGATCTCGGACAGTAGCGCCCAAGGGTCCAGCACCACACCATTCCCGATCACCGACAGCTTGCCGCCGCGCACGATGCCCGAGGGCAGCAGCGACAGCTTGTAGACATTGCCATCAATGACCAGCGTATGCCCGGCATTATGGCCGCCCTGAAAGCGGGCGACGATGTCAGCACGCTCGGAGAGCCAGTCGACGATCTTGCCCTTGCCCTCGTCGCCCCATTGGGCGCCCACGACAACCACATTGGCCATGACAGCGGTCCTTTCCCGGTCTGGTGAAACCGACTGTGCTATAGCGGGGTGCGGGGGGGATGGGAACGGGAAATGGTCACGGGCAGGCCCGACAGGGCCAAATTCGTTGGAACGAATTTGCAAATTTCTTCGAAGAAATTTGTTCCTTGCGGTGGCTGGCGGGGTGCGGCACGGTTTGGGGCATGTTTCTTTACATCACCCTTGGCACCAATGATCTGGCGGCATCGATCCGGTTTTATGATCCGGTCATGGCCACGCTGGGGCTGGTGCGGGCGCGGACGCTGGCGACGGAAATCGGTTATGCCGCGCCGGATGACAGTCGCTGCAGGCTGTGGGTGACGCAGCCCTTTGACGGGCGGCCCGCGACGGTGGGCAACGGGTCAATGCCCGCGCTGGTGGCGGCAAGCCGCGATGCGGTGGATGCGTTCCATCGGGCGGCGCTGGCCTATGGAGGCCGTGATGAGGGCGCGCCGGGGTTGCGGCCCTTTGGTCCGTCCTTCTATGCCTGCTATGTGCGCGATCCGGATGGCAACAAGCTTTCCGCCGTTTGCGAAGGCTTGCAAGGGGCGTGACGCGCCTACTTGCGCCCTATCCGGCTTGCGCCTAGATAGGCGCGTCAGTCTAGGGAAGCGCCTTCATGGAAAATGTCGTCCTCACCATCCACCTGATCCTTGCGCTTCTGCTGGTTGGCATCGTGCTCTTGCAGCGGTCTGAGGGTGGCGGTCTGGGCATGGGTGGCGGCGGCAACAACACAGCCGGTCGCAGTGCGACGACGGCGTTGCAAAAGCTGACATGGTTGTTGGCGGCGGCCTTTATCGTGACATCACTGACGCTGACGATCCTGGCCGCACGCGGCGCGGATTCGGGTTCGGTGGTCGATCAGATCGGGGCCGAGCCTGCGGCGGATGCACCGGCTGAACTGCCAGCGGGTTCCGAATTGCTGCCCCCCGCACCGACGGATGCGCCTTTGGCCCCGCCACCGGCTGACGCACCGGCGACACCGCCCGCCGCCAGCGAATAACCACTACTTATTGACAGAAATACCACGGAAAAGGCTGCATCTTGCGGTCTGGTTGCACGCTGCCGCAAGCTGCGTTACAGCTTAATTCCCGTGATGATGCGATTCCCTGCGGACGAATCGTGTTGGATTTGAACAACGAAATCGCGGGAGACCACCCATGGCGCGCTACATCTTTATCACCGGCGGCGTGGTTTCGTCCCTTGGCAAGGGGCTGGCATCTGCCGCGTTGGGGGCCTTGTTGCAGGCACGTGGCTATACGGTGCGGTTGCGCAAGCTGGACCCCTATCTGAACGTCGATCCCGGCACGATGTCGCCCTTTGAACATGGTGAGGTCTTTGTCACCGATGACGGGGCAGAGACGGATCTGGATCTAGGGCATTACGAGCGGTTCACCGGGGTTTCGGCGCGTCAGAGCGACAGCATTTCCTCGGGGCGCATCTATTCCAACGTGTTGGAGAAGGAACGGCGCGGGGATTATCTGGGAAAGACCATTCAGGTCATTCCGCACGTCACCAATGAGATCAAGAATTTCCTCCGCATCGGCGATGATGAGGTGGATTTCATGCTGTGCGAGATTGGCGGCACGGTGGGTGACATCGAAGGGCTGCCCTTCTTTGAAGCGATCCGGCAGTTCATCCATGAGCGTCCACGCGGTCAGTCGATCCTGATGCACCTGACGCTGCTGCCCTATCTGGCGGCGAGCGGGGAGTTGAAGACGAAGCCCACCCAGCACTCGGTGAAGGAATTGCAAAGCATCGGTCTGGCCCCGGATGTGCTGGTCTGCCGGTCGGAACATCCGATCCCGGAAAAGGAGCGCGAGAAGATCGCGTTGTTCTGCAATGTACGCAAAGAGCATGTGATCCCGGCCTATGACCTGAAAACGATCTATGAGGCGCCGCTGGCCTATCACAAGGCGGGGCTGGATCAGGCGGTGCTGGATGCCTTCGGCATCACCCCCGCGCCGAAGCCCAATCTGGCGCGCTGGGAAGATGTGATGGACCGGCTGGTCCATGCTGAGGGCGAGGTGCGGGTGGCCATTGTGGGCAAGTATACCCAGCTCGAAGATGCCTATAAGTCGATTGCCGAGGCGCTGACCCATGGCGGGATGGCCAACCGGACCCGCGTGCGGGCGCAGTGGATTGATGCCGAAATCTTTGAGCGTGAGGATCCCGCGCCCTATCTGGAGAACTTCCACGCCATTCTGGTGCCCGGCGGCTTTGGCGAGCGCGGAACCGAGGGCAAGATCAAGGCTGCGCAATTCGCGCGGGAAAAGAAGATCCCCTATCTGGGCATCTGTCTGGGCATGCAGATGGCGGTGATCGAAAGCGCGCGCAATCTGGCGGGGATGAAGAATGCCGGATCGGAAGAATTTGACCATGAGGCTGGCGAAAAGCGGTTCACGCCGGTCGTCTATCACCTGAAGGAATGGGTGCAGGGCAACCATGTCGTCGCGCGCAAGCTGAGCGATGACAAGGGCGGCACGATGCGGCTGGGCGCCTATACGGCGACGCTGGCGGAGGGGTCGCGCGTGGCGGGAGTTTATGGGACCACCACCATCGAGGAACGTCACCGCCACCGCTATGAGGTGGATATTCAGTATCGCGACAAGCTGGAAAGCTGCGGTCTGATCTTTTCCGGCATGTCGCCCGATGGCCGCCTGCCTGAGATCGTGGAGGTGAAGGATCACCCCTGGTTCATCGGGGTGCAGTTCCACCCGGAGCTGAAATCCAAACCCTTCGCCCCGCACCCGCTGTTTGCCGATTTCGTGCGGGCGGCGGTGGAGATGAGCCGGTTGGTGTGAGGCCGGGCGAAATCTGACGCAGATTTCGTGGCGTTTTCTGCACGCAGAAAACGGGCTGATGCGCGCCATCCCAAGACGGAATCTGCGACAAATTCCGCAGCGATTTCTGCGTCAGAAATCGCTGACCGCGTCCGACTCTTTGATCGAGCATCGCAGGCAATCGTTGATGGCCAGTGAAACGCGAAAGGGCAGCCATATGGCCGCCCTCTTTCATTCTGTCAGGGCTGTGTCAGCCCATCATCCCCGCCATGGCAGGCCCCACCTGGTGCCAGCCTTCCCAGATCATCTTCAGCGCCACATACAGGATGATCGCGAGGCCGACATAGGCGATCCAGCGGTGCTTGTTCAGAAGTTGCGCGATGAAGCTGGCGGCAAGGCCCATCAGCGCGATGGACAAGGCAAGGCCGATGACCAGAACCGTGGGGTGTTCCCGCGCCGCGCCCGCGACGGCCAGCACATTGTCGAGGCTCATCGAGACATCAGCGACGATGATCTGGATGGCGGCTTGCCGAAAGGTCTTGCGCGGGGCGGGCGCGATGGTGCCGTCGCGGTTCAGGTCGGCATCGGCCAGTGCTTCTTGGGCCGATTGCTCATCGCTTGCGTGGCCTTCGCGCAGTTCGCGCCACATCTTCCAGCAGACCCAGAGCAGAAGAACGCCGCCCGCAAGGATTAGCCCAGTGATGGCCATGAGTTGCGAGGCGAGCAAAGCGAAGATGATCCGCAGGACGGTGGCGGCGAGGATGCCGACGAGAATCGCGCGTGTCCGCATCTCACGCGGGAGGCCCGCGGCGGCGAGGCCGATGACAACCGCATTGTCGCCTGCCAGCACAAGGTCGATGGCAATGACCTGGGCGAGCGCGGTCAGCCCTTCGGTGGTAAAGATTTCTAGCATGTCCCTCTGTCCCGTAGCCGGTTTTCCCCTTGGCTACGCCTGCGGCTGCGAGCTGTCCATGGCGCGCTGTGGCGCAAAGCAAGAAAGGTGCAATCTGCACCCCGCCGGTATCAGCGGGGCGTTGCGCGGCGGGGCGTTCCCGGTTAGGCGAGGATATGCTTTCCTATCAACATAGCTACCACGCCGGGAACCTTGCCGATGTCCAGAAGCACGCGCTGCTGTGCTGGGTGCTGGATTATTTGACGCGCAAGGACAAACCGTTGTCCTACATCGAAACCCATGCGGGGCGCGGCCTTTACGATTTGGGCAGCGCCGAGGCCAGCAAGACCGGCGAGGCCGCGCTGGGAATCGCGCGGGTGGAGGCGGCCTTTGATGCCGATCACCCCTATCGCCGGTCACTGGCGGGGGTGCGGGCGCTGCACGGGGCGCAGGCCTATCCGGGATCGCCCCTGCTGGCCGCGATGGCGCTGCGCGAGGGGGATGTGATGCATCTGGCCGAGTTGCACCCCCAGGAACATGCGGCTTTGTCGGCGCTGCTGTCGCCCTGGGGCGCGCATATCCAGAAGCGCGACGGGTTCGAGATGGCCCAGGCCGTCACGCCCCCAACCCCGCGGCGGGGCATGATGCTGATCGATCCGTCCTATGAGGTGAAGGCCGACTACCAGACCATCCCCAAGCTGATCGGGCAGGTGGTGCGCAAATGGAATGTGGGGATCATTGCGCTGTGGTATCCGATCCTGACCGAGGGCGCGCATGGGCCGATGCTGAAGGCGCTGATGGAGGCCTATCCCGAGAGCCTGAGGCATGAATTGCGCTTTCCCCCGGTGCGGGACGGGCATCGGATGATCGGCACGGGGATGTGGATGCTGAACCCGCCCTTCGGGATCGACGCAGAATGCGCGCGGCTGGACGCGATCTTTCGGGGGATTGGAAATGCTTGAGTTTCGCACGCTGGATGTGTTTACCACCCAGCCCTTTACCGGCAATCCGCTGGCGGTGGTTCTGGGCGCGGATGGGCTGACGACGGCGCAAATGCAGACCATCGCGCGCGAATTCAACCTTTCGGAAACCATCTTCGTGATGGCCCCGCGCGATCCTGCGCATCGGGCCAAGGTGCGCATCTTCTTTCCCACGGCAGAGATTCCCTTTGCCGGCCATCCGACCATCGGCTGCGCCGTCCTGCTGGCGTCGATGGATGCGGGCCTCGGTGATTTTGAGCGGCATATGGCGCTGGAGGAAGAGGCAGGGCTGGTTCCTGTCACCATCTGGCGCAAAGGCGGTGTGATGGAGGCGGAGTTCACCGCGCCCGTGGTGCCGCATGACACGGATGGAGTGGTAAACGGGAATCGGCTTGCCTCTGCCTTGGGGCTGCTGCCCGAGGAGATCGGCTTTGGCGAACATCGGCCGGGAGTTTGGCAAGGCGGGCCGAGGTTTCTGTATGTTCCGGTTACGTCGTTGACTGTGCTGGGACGCGCGCGGGCGATGCAGCCGCATTGGGACGCGGTGATGCAGGCGGCGGGGGTGGACAGCGCCTATCTGTACACGCCGGGGGCAGATTGCGATTTCCGGGCGCGGATGTTTTCGCCCAACGCGGGCATTCCCGAAGACCCGGCGACAGGTTCAGCCACAGCGATTCTTGCGGCGCAGTTGCTGAGGAGTGGTGAATTGGCGGAGGGAACGACGCGCTTTCACCTGCGGCAGGGGGTGGAGATGGGGCGGCCGTCGGATCTGTTCTTATCGGTTGATGTCGCGGGCGGCGCGGTGCAGGCGGTGCGCATCCGGGGGGCGGCAGTGCCGCTTTCCGAGGGCCGGATTGCAGTGCCGCAGGCGTGAAAGCGGGGCGGCTTGCCGCCACCCGTAACGCGGCCTATTCTCGCCACCATGTTGCAAGCGATCCTGCGCGCGCTGAGCGCCCCCGAACCCACCCGGCTGCCTGAACCCGATGCCCGTCTGGCGCTGGCTGCCCTATTGGTGCGACTGGCAAAGACTGACGGCCTTTATTCTGCCGAAGAGGTGGAGCGGATCGACCGCGTGCTGATGGCCCATCATGGCATTGGACCGTTTGAGGTTGCAAAGCTGCGGGCCGAGGCGGAGGAACTGGAGGCTGTCGCCCCCGATACGGTGCGCTTTACCCGCGCATTGAAGGGCGCGACGGTGCTTGAGGACCGTTCAGCGCTGATGCAAGCGTTGTGGTCTGTTGCGCTGGCCGATGGACTGCGCGACGCCGAGGAAGACCGGCTGTTGCGGATGGTGGCGTCCCTGCTCGGCTTGACGGATGTGGAATCCGGTCTGGCGCGGCAAAGGGCCGAACGGGGCTGACTTCAGCACAGGTGTCGGGTGATCAAGGCCCGGCAAATGTGCTATCCTCGCCCCATAGCGAGGAGGGCTTGCCCCGTGCGCAAAGTGCCATTCAAAAGCTTGGCTGTCGCTGCGGCGATGGCTGCCGTCTTTGCGGGTTGGGCACGGGCCGACGTGGCCGGTCAGCAGGAACCGGCATTTGTTGAAGCCTTTGATCTGTGGCTGACCGGGGATGAGGCGGCAAGCCTGCCGACGCTTTCCGAACTGGCGGTTGCGGGGAACGGCGCGGCGCGGATGCTGTTGGGCGTCATTGACAGCAATCCGGCGATGCAGGGCGGTTGGCTGGACAGGCTGCCAAGAGCCGGACGGCTTGCAATCTTGCGCCAGCCGGGCGGGTTGTCTGGCAGGAACTGGTTGGTGAGGCTGGCCAAAACTGACCCCGTGGCAAAAGAATGGGTGCAGGTATGGGATGCCTATGCCAAACCAGATGTGGTCTTGCGCCTTGCCCGTCTGGGTGAGCCGCGCGCGGCGCGGGTTGCCGGCAATATTCTGGCATCGCGGGATATGCGCGGTTTTGGCGATCTTGCCGCGCAGCCGGATTTCCCGGCGGGTCTTTTGGTTTTTGCGATACTGGACTTGCAGCGGCGTGATCCCGCGCGGGCCCTATCATTGATGGCGCGGCTTGAGGTGGGTAACCCGCAACGTGCGCTGCTACTGGCGGAAAAGGACAGTCCGACGGACTCCGCGCGCTGGCTGGCCAGCCATCCCGAAGGTGATCCGTTGATCGCGCTGTGCGAGGCCATATGTCCAACGGAGCCTATGGAAGTTTGTGGAAGTTCTGCCCTTGGTGGATTGGGCGGGTATCATGGATTGATGGACCTTGGATCACCAGTCGAGGCGCTGATCGCGTCCTCTGATTTCAATCGCAGCCCCAAGGGGATCGAGGTTACACGCCGACGGATTGCGCCCATGCCACATACGAGCGCCTGCCTTGCTGATGCGCTGAAAAGATGAGTGGGCGGTGCCATGAGTCAGGCAGGGTGAGAAAGGCCAGGCGTCGGACCTAGCGCAGGCTTTGCAGCAAGGCGTTGGATGGGGTTCCGGTGACAGGCAGGCCCCTTGCCGCCTGATAGGACCGGATCGCGGTTTCCGTATTGCGGCCGATCACCCCGTCGGTTCCCTGTGTGTCAAAGCCGAGCGCGGTCAATCTTTGCTGAAGGCTGATCCGGTCGGCTTTTGTCAGGCCATTGGCATCGGGCGGAAAACTTCCCCGCAGCGGCCCTGCCCCGCCGATCCGGTCGGCCAGATGGCCAACGCCGATCGCATAGGCATCCGAGTTGTTATAACGCTTGATGGCCCGGAAGTTTGCCGTGGTGTTGAATTGCGGCCCCCCTGCCTGCGGCTGGATCACCGCGCCGCTTGGCCCACCGCCGCCCACTTCACCGCCCCAACGCAGGCCGGGCGTCCAGCCGCTTCGCTGTAGATAGGCAGCTGTGGATGCAAGGGAATCCGAGGGATCTTCGGACCAGATATCGCGCCGCCCGTCCCCGGTATAATCCACCGCAAATTGCAGGTAGGAGGTCGGGATGAACTGCGTGTGCCCCATCGCGCCCGCCCAACTGCCTGTCATCCGCGCGGCAGGAATATCGCCGTTTTGCAGGATCTTGAGCGCGGCGATCAGTTGCTGTTCGAAAAACGCACCGCGGCGCCCGTCAAAGGCCAAGGTTGAGGTGGCCGATATCACAGGCACGTCTCCGCGCCTTTCGCCGTAGAAGCTTTCCAATCCCCAGATTGCGGTGATGATCTCGGCATCGACGCCATAGCGGGCCTGCAGCGCGCTGAGCGTTCCGCGATGGCGTGCAAAGGCGGCACGGCCTTTCTGGACCCGTTCATCCGATACGGCGATAGAAAGGTAGTCTTCCAGACTGCGGCTGGTTTCGGTCTGGTTGCGGTCGCGGGTGACGACGCCGGGCAGATAGCCCGCGCCCTGGAAGGCAGATGCGAGGGTGGATTGTGATATACCCTGCGATGCGGCGCGACTGCGAAAGGACATCACCCATGCATCATAGGCAGCGTTGGGAACGGGTTGCAGATCGGCGGACAATCCCGTTTGGGCGCCGGAGCCGCCAAGGCCCACTGATGAGCCACCTGACGGCAAGGAACACGCGGTCAGGCCGAAGCCCAGGACCCCAAAGCCAAACATACGCCGGTTGATCTGCATCACTCTGCTCATTCCTTGTCGTTTTTCCGCTATTGTGCCGCCATCCTGCCGGGCAGACAATGGTTCAATTCCCGGTGGTGTCAGGACGAAGGACAGTCAGGCGGGAACTCGCTGTGCATATCCGGCCTGTGCGGAGGGGCGAAGAACGCCAACGATATTGCGCAGCAGCGACGTTCAGGTCCAACAAGCCGGAAATCAACCCTTTGCGCGGCGGCCGAAGCGGCGGTAACAGAACCCAGACAGACAAAAAGGGTGCGCCAGAGAATGACGGACGTTGCAGGCGAAAAATCCCATCAGGCCGGAAATCCGCTCGCATCGCTGCCGATGTATGACCGCCCCGAATTGCGGGCGGAGACAGATCGGTACTGGGCATTGATCCGCGATGGGCTGAGGGCGCGCGGAATTGATGCGCCGGATGCATTGCGGCGGGGCGATGCTGTGCTGATGCCGCAGTGGGAAAGTGCGGATCTGATCCTGTCGCAAACCTGCGGGTTTCCCTATCGGGCGCGGTTGCATGGACGGGTTGATCTGGTGGGAACGCCTGATTTCGGGAATGAAGGCTGCGCGCCGGGATATTACCGGTCCATCCTGATTGCGCGGGGGGACGATCCGCGCAGCAGTTTTGCCGAATTCGATGGCGCGGCGCTGGCTTATAATGACGGGCTGTCGCAATCGGGATGGGCGGCACCGATCAACCACGCCGCTGCTGAACAAATCCGTCTGCGGCCGGGGGTGGAGACAGGGTCGCATCGTGCCTCTGCCCATGCTGTGGCGGAGGGGCGGGCGGAGTTGGCGGCGATCGACGCGCTGACCTGGTCGCTGCTGTGTGAGTTTGAGGATATGTCGGGTGTGAAGGTGATCGGGGCAACCGAACCCACCCCAGCCCTGCCCTATATCACCGCCCAGGGGCGGAATGCGGCGGCAATCCGTGACGCTGTGGCCGAAGCTATCGCGCGTCTGGCGCCCGAGGACCGGGCGAGGCTGCGCCTGCAGGGGATCGTGCAGATACCGGCATCGGCCTATCTTGCGGTGCCTATCCCGCCATCGCCTGAACAGATCGCACAGGGAAAGTGATCAAATCGGCAGCAATGCAGTTGAAGTTGTGCCGAAAGGCCGTTGCATTGCCCCGAATGATGCGCCTTACTCCACCACCACATTTACCAGCGCACCGAGCAAAGTGACAGATCACAGCACCGATACGCCCGTCATCCGCATCCGCAACCTGCACAAGAGCTATGGTCCGCTCGAGGTGCTTAAGGGTGTGGATCTTGTCGCGCCGCGTGGTCACGTGATTTCGCTGATCGGATCGTCGGGTTCGGGCAAATCCACCTTGCTGCGCTGCTGCAATATGCTGGAGGAAAGCCAGGACGGCGAGATCGAGTTCGAGGGCGAGGCCGTCCGCTGGAAGGGCCACGGCGCAAGCCGCCACCCCGCCGACAAGGCGCAGGTCATGCGGATGCGCACGAACCTTTCCATGGTGTTCCAGCAGTTCAACCTGTGGTCCCACCTGACCATCCTGCAGAACGTGATGGAGGCCCCGGTGACAGTGCTGAAACGCGATCCGAAAGAGGTAGAGGAAAAGGCCCGCGCCTATCTGGCCAAGGTGGGGATCGTCGAGAAATGCGATGCCTGGCCTGCCCAGCTTTCGGGTGGGCAACAACAGCGGGCGGCCATCGCCCGTGCGTTGTGCATGGAACCGCGCGCGCTGTTGTTCGATGAGCCGACTTCGGCACTGGACCCGGAACTGGAGCAGGAAGTCGTCAAGGTCATTAAGGCGCTGGCCGAAGAGGGGCGCACGATGATCCTTGTCACCCACGACATGAAGCTTGCGGCGGATGTGTCCGACCACGTGATTTTCCTGCACAAGGGAAAGATCGAAGAGGAAGGTCCGCCCGACCGGCTGTTCGGGAACCCGCAGACCGAAAGGCTGCGCGGGTTTCTGTCGGCCACCGCCTGAGGCGGCCAAAATCAAAACCTATCAAACCAAGGGAGCTACCAAATGAAAAAGATGATGCTTGCCACCGCGCTTCTGGCGCTGACTGCCGGCGGTTCGCTGGCGCAGGACGTAGTCCGGATCGGCACGGAAGGCGCGTATGAGCCTTACAACTATATCGATCAGGCCACCGGCGAACTTACCGGCTACGAAATCGAACTGGGCAATGAGCTGTGCAAGCGTGCCACGCTGAATTGCGAGTTTGTGCAGAACGCCTGGGACTCGATCATCCCGAACCTGCAGTCGGGCAACTATGATATGATCATGGCGGGCATGTCGATCACGGATGAGCGGGAAGAGGTCATCGACTTCAGCCAGAACTACATTCCCCCGGCCTCGTCGGCCTATCTGGCGCTGACCGCAGATGCCAACAGCGGCGAAGGTGCCGTCATCGCTGCGCAGACCGGCACGATCCAGGCGGGCTATGTGGCGGAATCGGGCGCGACCCTGCTGGAATTCGCAACACCGGATGAAACCGTGGCGGCAGTAAAGAATGGTGAGGCCGATGCGGTCTTCGCCGACAAGGACTATCTGGCCCCGATCGCGGCGGATTCGAATGGCGAACTGGTGCTTCTTGCCAACGAAGTGCAGCTTGGCGGTGGCGTCGGCATCGGCATGCGGGAAACCGATACCGAGCTGAAGGAAAAGATGAACGCAGCCATCCAGTCGATGAAGGATGACGGCACGCTGAACACCATGATCACCAAATGGTTCGGCCCCGAAGCCGCGACCTTCTGATCAGGCGGGGGCGGCGATCACGCCGCCCCCCTTTCTCCGATGTTTGAATATTGCGCCGATCCTACGCAACTGTCCGGCCTGACTTGGCTGAGCTGCTACCTGACCACAGGGACGCATTTCAATTTCTATTGGTCTTTCCTGACGGTGCTGATGCTGCTGGCCGTGACGGCGCCCACCGCGCTGGCCTTTGGTTTCGGCGGCGCGATGATGGCGCGTTCGCCCCTTCTGCCGGTGTCGCTGATCGGGCGCGGATATATCGCCGCCGTGCGCGGGGTGCCGGACATTGTCTATTTCCTGTTTTTCGTGATCGCGCTGGATCAGGGGCTGGAATGGGCCAAGCATCTGTTTGTGTGTGAGGATCTGAGCCAGCCTGTCTGGCAGGGCACGGAATTCCGGGTCTGCGCGGCGGCCAAGGTGCCGCTGGCGACCTCGGCCGCGATCTGGCATTCGGCCTATGCCTTTGCGATTGCGGTCTTTACCTTTGCGCTGGTTTTCGGAGCCTTTGCCGCCAACGTCCTTTACGGCGCGATGCAGGCAGTGCCCCGCGCACAACTGGAAACGGGCGAAGCTTATGGCATGACCCAGCGGCAGGTGTTCCGCCGCATCCTCGTGCCGCAGATGTGGGTCTATGCCCTGCCCGGCCTGTCGAACCTGTGGCTGATCCTGATCAAGGCGACGCCTTTGCTGTTCCTGCTGGGTATTCAGGACATCGTTTATTGGGCGCGCGAATTGGGCAGCGCCAAGACATCGGGCAACAACCCCTATCCGCATGGCGATTGGCGGGTGTTCTATTTTCTGGCGCTGCTGGTCTTCTACCTCGCCTTCACACGGGTGTCCGAGATCGTGCTGGGCCGCCTGACGCAGCGCCTGTCCAGCGGGCAGGCCACGCTGGGTGGTGAGCAGTTGCGAAAGGCGGGGGCCTGAGATGGAGCCGATGACCTGCCTTGAGACGATACAGGCCTACGGGCTGCGGTCCCTCGGGATCGGTGAGAGGCTCCTGCCCCGCTCGGATTTCACCCTGTGCCAGCATTTCACGCTGATCGGGTCGGGGATGATCTGGAACATCTATTTCGGCGTTCTGGCCCTGCTGTTCGGGTTCTTCCTGGCCAATGCGCTGGCGCTGGCCAAGGCAAGCCGCAGCCCATGGACCCGCAAGCCTGCGGAATGGTTCATCTTCGTCTTCCGGGGGTCGCCGCTCTTTATCCAGTTCTTTCTGGCCTATGAAATGCTGGTCCTGCTGCCCAAAGCGGGGATCAACGTCATGGGCATCACTATTGAGACCGCCTGGACAACCCGCGCCTGGGCCGGGGCGTTGTTCGTTCTGTTCCTGAACACGGCGGCCTATTCGGCGGAAATCTTTTATGGCGCGCTGAAATCCGTGCCGAAAGGCGATGTCGAGGCGGCGGATGCCTATGGTCTGACCGGTTGGTCGCGGTTCCGGCGCATCCTGTGGCCCACCATGCTGCGCCTTGGCTGGCCCGCCTACACGAATGAGGCGATCTTTCTGTTCCATGCCACCACGCTGGTCTACTTCTCGGGCTTCCCTGCGTTCCAGCAGAAGGGGGACGCGCTCTATTACGCGAACTTCTTTGCCGACAAGACCTTTAACCCGTTCATCCCCTATCCCATCGTGGGGTTCTATTTCATCATCCTGACCTTGCTGCTGATCTGGGCTTTCAACCGCATCAACCGTTATTTGAACCGGCATTTGCCCTCAAACATGACGGGCAGAATCCGCTTGCGTGCGCAGGTGATCCGATAGTAACCTTGATTTGATCAAATTCTTCGGGCCTCGCCCGGGTCCGCAGGATAAGCGGCGCAGGGCATGGGGCCCGGCGGATATGGGGTCGAACACAGGGGAAGGACCGGGGCTGGGCACATGCTCCCCCGCCTGAAAAAACGATGATGAAGGATTGGCTGAGAAAGCATCCGGACGTGCGCACCATCCGCGTCGCGGCCGTGGATTTGAACGGGCAGGCGCGCGGCAAGCGGGTGCCAGCACGGTTTGCAGAAAATGTGACCAAGAACGGGACGCGGTTCCCCTTTTCGGTTCTGAACCTGGATATCTGGGGCGAAGATATCGACGATAGCCCGCTGGTCTTTGAACAGGGCGATCAAGACGGGGTGTTGAAACCCACGGAGCGCGGCTTCATGCCGATGCCGTGGCTGGAGGCCCCCACCGCGCTGCTGCCGATCTGGATGTTCCGTGAGAATGGCACGCCCTATGAGGGAGACCCCCGGCACGCGCTGCGGCATGTGGTGGAAAAGTTCAAGGAACGCGGTCTGACGCCCGTCGTGGCGATGGAACTGGAATTCTTCCTGATCGACGACAGCGGCAAGACGATGCAGGTGCCCGCCTCGCCCCGGTCGGGCAAGCGGCGCAAGGCGGCGGAAACGCTGTCGATCCGGGCGCTGGATGCCTTTGATACTTTCTTCACCGATCTCTATGACGCCTGCGAGGCGATGGACATTCCCGCCGATACGACCACATCGGAAACCGGGCTGGGCCAGTTCGAAGTGAACCTGATGCATTGCGACGATCCCCTTCGGGCCGCCGATGATGCCTGGCTGTTCAAGATGCTGGTCAAGGGTCTGGCGCGCCGGCACGGCTTTGCCGCCAGCTTCATGGCAAAGCCCTACCCGGAATATTCCGGGTCCGGTCTGCACACGCATTTCAGCCTGATCGACGAAGACGGGCGGAATGTGTTTGACTCGGGCGGTCCCAAGGGAACGGCAACGCTGCGCTCGGCCGTGGCGGGATGTCTGAACGCGATGCACGATTCCACGCTGATTTTTGCGCCGCATCAGAACAGTTATGAACGGCTGGTGCCGGGCAAGCACGCGCCCACCGCGATCTGCTGGGGCTATGAAAACCGCACCAGCGCGATCCGCATTCCGGCGGGCAACCCATCGGCGCGGCGGATCGAGCATCGCGTGGCAGGGGGTGACGTAAACCCCTATCTCATGCTGGCAGCCATTCTTGGCGCTGCACTGGACGGGATCACACAGGCGATGGAACCTGCCGCCCCGATCACCGGCAATGCCTATGCCGTTGAAGGTTTGCCGCAAATTCCGGACACATGGGAAGGCGCGATCGAGGCGCTGGAGCAAAGCACCATCGTGCCGCGGTTCATCCACCCGGAACTGATCAAGAATCTGATCGGGACCAAACGGCAGGAACTGCACTACATCGGCGAGCTGAGCGAAAGCGAAAGGGTTGAACTGTATCTTGATACGGTTTGATACAGGCGAGGCCTGAATTTTCGCAGAAAATTCGTTGGCCTCGAAAGGCAAAGGGGGCAACGATTTTCCTGCGAAAAATCAGCCCCCTTGCCGAATGTCATTGTCACGCACTACCTTTGATCACGGCAGAACAGGCGCACAGTCATGCGGATCGGCATTCTTCAGACCGGCCTCGCCCCCGAGGCCCTTGCCCCCGAAATGGGGGACTACCCCGACATGTTCGCCCGCCTCTTGGACGGCCATGGCTTCACCTTCCAAACGTGGAAGGTGGTGGAGGGCGCGTTTCCAGCCTCGGTGCAGGATGCCGATGGTTGGTTGATCACAGGGTCGCGACACGGAGTCTATGAAGACCATCCCTGGATCCCGCCTCTGGAGGATTTCATCCGCGCTGCCTTTGCCGCGCGGGTGCCGGTTGTGGGCATCTGTTTTGGCCATCAGATCGTGGCGCAGGCCATGGGGGGCAAGGTGGAACGCTACAACGGCGGATGGGCGGTGGGGGCAACCGAATATGATTTCGGCGGCGAAACGCTGCGCCTGAACGCTTGGCATCGCGATCAGGTGATCCGGGTGCCAGACGGCGCGCAGGTGATCGCCACAAATGAATTCTGCGCCAATGCTGCGCTACTGTACGATGACCGCGCGCTGACAGTGCAGGCCCATCCCGAATTCCGCCCTGCCTTTGTCGATGGTCTGATGCGGACACGGGGCAAGGGGCTGGTTCCGGATGAGGTCATGGCGGACGCCACGGCCAAGCTGGACCTGCCGATACAGGACAAGACCATGGCGGGGCGTATCGCCGCCTTCTTCAAGGAGCCGCGCGCCTGACATCCGGGCGCGCGGGCAACCGCAAAACAAGAGATCGCACATGTCCAAATGGACCGAGAAACTGCCCGAAGCCGCGCGTGATTTCATCGCGGGCCGCCGGGTTGATGAAGTGGAATGCATCATCGCCGATATCGCCGGCGTGGCGCGCGGCAAGGCGATGCCTGCCTCGAAATTCGCCAAGCAGGCCAGCTATTTCCTGCCCAATTCGATCTTCCTGCAAACCATTACCGGGGAATGGGCCGACAACCCATCGGGCGCCTTCACCGAACCCGACATGATCCTTGTGCCGGATTTCAGCACCGCCACCGCCGCGCCCTGGACGGCGGATGTAACGCTGCAGGTGATCCATGACGCGCAGGATCAGCAGGGCAACCCCGTGCCCACCGCCCCGCGCAACGTGCTGAAAAAGATCGTGGCGCTGTATAATGCCGAGGGCTGGCAACCCATCGTCGCGCCGGAGATGGAGTTCTTCCTGACCGCGCGCAACCTTGATCCAAACATGCCCGTCATGCCGCCCATGGGCCGGTCGGGCCGCCGTGCCGCAGGCAAGCAGGCCTATTCGATGAGCGCGGTCGATGAATATGGCAAGGTGATCGACGACATCTATGATTTCGCCGAAGCGCAAGGGTTCGAGATCGACGGCATCCTGCAGGAAGGCGGCGCGGGACAGGTGGAGATTAACCTCGCCCATGGTGATCCGGTCGCCCTGGCCGACGAGATCTTCTTCTTCAAACGGCTGATCCGCGAGGCCGCGCTGCGGCATGACTGTTTCGCCACCTTCATGGCCAAGCCCATCGAAGGCGAACCCGGATCGGCCATGCATATCCACCATTCGGTGGTGGACATGAAAACCGGCAAGAATATCTTTTCCGACAAGAAGGGCGGCGAGACGCCGGAATTCCTGCATTTCATCGCCGGGATGCAGACGCACCTGCCCGCCGCCGTGGCGCTGCTCGCACCTTATGTGAACAGCTATCGCCGCTACGTCCCCGACTTTGCCGCCCCCATCAATCTGGAATGGGGCCGCGACAACCGCACCACCGGCCTGCGTGTGCCGATTTCGGGGCCCGAGGCGCGGCGGTTGGAAAACCGTCTGGCGGGGATGGATTGCAACCCCTATCTCGGCCTCGCCGCCAGCCTTGCCTGCGGCTATCTGGGCCTGAAGGCGGGCAAGATGCCGCGTCCGGAATGCACGCAAGACGCCTATAACATGGAAACCGACCTGCCCTACAATCTGGGCGATGCGCTGGACCTGTTGGAAGAGGACGGCGCTCTGCGCGAGGTGCTGGGGGTGGAATTCTGCAACGTCTATGACAGCGTGAAGCGCAATGAATACAAGGAATTCCTGCAGGTCATCAGCCCGTGGGAACGTGAGCATCTGCTGCTGAACGTCTGATGCGCCTGAACCTGTTGCACGCCAATGACCGGGCGGGGGAATATCCCCCGTCCTACTATGCCGCCACCCGCGCCGAGTTTGCCCCCCTGCCCCCGCTGGTGGGTGAGGTAAGGGCGGATATCTGCGTCATAGGCGCGGGCTATACCGGCCTGTCGGCGGCACTGCATCTGGCAGAGCGCGGTTATCGGGTGGTGGTGCTGGAGGCGCATCGCGTTGGCTTTGGTGCCTCGGGGCGCAATGGCGGGCAGGTGGGCAGTGGCCAGCGGCTGGATCAGGAGGTGCTGGAGGCCACGGTGGGCCGCAGCGATGCGCGGCGGCTGTGGGATCTGGCGGAAGAGGCCAAGAGGATGGTGCGCGACCTGATCGGCGCGCATGACATGCCGGTGCGGTACCATCCCGGCATCGCCCATGCCTGCTGGACGGCGGGCGAAGCGCGGGATGCGCAGGCCTATGCCGAAAAGCTGCGCCGGGATTACGACTATGACCAGGTCGAAACCTTGTCGCGCGATCAGATGGCGCGGCTGATCCCATCGGGCGTTTTTGCCGGGGGCGAGGTGGACCGGGGCGCGGGGCATGTGCATCCGCTGAACTATGCCATCGGGTTGGCGCGGGCGGCGCTAGCGGCAGGCGCGGTGATCCATGAACGGTCTGAGGTGATGCGGGTGGATCAAGGCGCGAAGCCGGTGGTGCATACGGCAGAGGGCCGGGTGACCTGCGATCACCTGATCGTTGCCTGCAACGGCTATCTGGGCGGGTTGGTGCCGCAAGTGGCGGCGCGGGTGATGCCCATTAACAATTTCATTGTGGCGACAGAACCGCTGGGCGACCGCACGGCGCAGGTTCTGGCCGAACCCGTCGCCGTGGCGGATACGAAGTTCGTGGTGAACTACTGGCGGCTGTCCGAGGATAACCGTCTGCTGTTCGGCGGCGGCGAAAGCTATGGCTATCGTTTCCCCGACATCATCCAGACCGTGCGCAAGCCGATGCTGGAGGTCTATCCAGCCTTGAAGGACGTGCGGATTGACCATGCCTGGGGCGGGACCTTGGCCATAACCATGACGCGCAACCCCTGCTTTATGCGCGTTGCGCCAAACATCCTGTCGGCATCTGGCTATTCCGGGCACGGCGTGGCGCTGGCCACGCTGGCGGGTCGGCTGCTGGCCGAAACGGTGGCCGGTCAGGCGGAACGGTTCGACCTGATGGCCACCTTGCCCACGCCACGCTTTCCCGGAGGGGCCATGCTGCGCTGGCCGATACTCGTTCTTGCGATGACGTGGTATTCGCTCCGCGACAGGTTGGGGTACTAAGCCCGGCTTTCGGCGATTTCCCGCATGTGACAGGGGAAAAACCTTCTGTCGTGAAGATGTCACTGGAAATGTGGCAACTGTCCCTTTACACAAAAACAGAAGAAGACTTTCAGAAAAGGTGCAGGCATGGCTCCTGACGGACAGACGCTCGCCCCCAATGTTTATGACTCCGAGGCGATCCCCGATGCGGCGCGGGCCGAGATTGACCGCCTGCTCGCGACCGGCGACCTGTTCCGCTACACCGCCCCGGAAGGCGCACCCGTCGCGCTGCTGGAGGCGGAGTTTGCCGAACTGCTGGGCGCACGCTATGCGCTGGCGGTATCCTCCTGCTCTGCCGCGCTGTTCCTGTCTTTGAAAGCACTTGATCTGCCGCGCGGAGCAAAGGTTCTGATCCCGGCTTTCACCTTTGCCGCCGTGCCGTCTTCGATCGTCCATGCCGATTGCGTGCCGGTTCTGGTCGAGGTGGGCGCGAATTACCGCGTGGATATGGCCGATTTCGAGGTGAAGCTGGCCGATGCGTCGGCGGTGATGATCAGCCACATGCGCGGCCATACGTCCGATATGGATGCTATCATGGCGCTGTGCGATGCGCGCGGCATTCCGGTGATCGAGGATGCGGCGCATTCGTTGGGCACCACATGGAACGGGCGCAACATCGGCACCATCGGCAAGGTGGGCTGCTTCAGCTTTCAGTCCTACAAACTGGTGAATGCGGGCGAAGGCGGGATCATGGTGACCGATGATCCGGAAATCGCCGCGCGGGCGATCATCATGTCGGGCGCCTATGAGGAGAACTGGAAAAAGCATCCAGGCTTGTCGAACAGCTGCGCGCATTGGCAGAACAAGCTGCCTTTGTATAATTTGCGCATGCAGAACCTTTCGGCGGCGGTGATCCGGCCCCAACTGCCCGAAGTGGCGCGGCGCGTCGCGCATGGGCGGGCGAACCACGATTGGGTAGCGGCACAGTTAAACCGCAGCGATTGGATGCAGGTGCCCCCTGCCCTGCCGCAGGAATTGCGCGCACCGGACTCCATCCAGTTCAACCTGACCGGCGACTGGACGGATGATGAGGCGCGCGCCTTCCAGAAAGCCGCCAAGCGGCGCGGCGTTTCGGTGCAGGTCTTTGGCCTGTCCGAGGGCAATGCGCGGGCTTTCTGGAATTGGCAGTTCCTGAGCGATCTGCCGGAATTGCCGCAAACACGGGCGATGCTGATGCGCGCCTGCGATGTGCGCCTGCCGGCACGGCTGACCGAGGACGAATTGGACTATATCGCCAATGCGATCTTGGACGCTGTTCAGGATGTGAAGGGCTAGGACGATCGTCCCGGAACTTGGTTCCGGGCGATCACCATCACGTCAAAGCACCTTGAGCGTATCACCCAGCCACGGCCACGCCTTGTGGGCAGGATCAACCACCTGCGCCTGCAAAAGGCGGCGCAGACGGGCGGCGACCTCACCCGGCATATCGCGCAGAACGCCGGCGCGGGCGTGCAAGGACAAGGTTCGCCCCAGCGGATCGAACGGAAGCGGGCGCAGTTCGACCGCATCGCGGAAGCGCGTCGCCTGATGCAGCGCCAAGGGGGTGAGAATAGTCCACCCTGCCCCCGCCGCGACCATCGCCAGAATGGGCGTATAGCTGTCCAGTTCGAATTTGGTCCCGATGCGAATGTTCTGCCGGGCTAGATGAGCGGCGATCTGGCGGCCCATCAGATGACGGCTGGTATAGTGGATCAACGGCAGACCCGCGAAATCCGCCACCCCTTTCGGCGCGATGGCCAGAAAGGGTTCGGCCAGCAGGGGATGCACCTCGCGCCAGCCTTCCGACACATCAAGCGCGGCATCGGCGGCCACGACGATATCCAGCGCGCGGGTGGACAGGCGTTCCAGAAGATGGTGGCTCGCCCCGGTTTCCAGCAGGAAACGGCACCCCTTCAATTCGCCCGCCAGTTCGGCCAGCAGGCGCGGCGTCACCTCGGCATCCAGATCTTCGATCATTCCCAGGCGCAGCGTCGTCAGGCCGGAAAGATCGGATTGGGCGAGTTCGGCCCGCGCCTCTGCCTCGGCGTTTAGGATCACCTGGGCGTGGCGGCGGAACATTGTTCCGGCTGGTGTCATGGTCATCGGCCGGGCGCTGCGGTCCAGCAATGTGGTGCCAAGCGCGTGTTCCAGCGAAGACAACTGTTGGCTGACTGCGGATGGGCTTACGCCTAACCGCCGGGCAGCTGCGGAAATCGCCCCTTCCTCGGCTGCCGCGAGAAAGACTTCGATCCCCCAGAGCGTGACGCGACCCTGGCCTTCGGTCATGGGTCGCGCCCCCTGCCCTGTCAGAGTTTGGACAGCTTCTTCTGAAGCTCGGCCAATTGACGTTTGATCTGTGCCAGTTCCTCATCCTTGGAACTGGCCTCGGGTGCCGCCGTGTCATCCTTGGAATGAGCGGAGCCCGTCCAGCCCGGCAGGCCGCCCATGAAGGCCTGCATGAACACTTCTTGCTGTTTGCGCATGGCCTCAAAGCCCGGCATGGCGGCCATGGGGTTCGGGATTGAGGACAGGTTTTCCATCATCTTGGACTGTCCGTCGCGGAGCATTTCGAATGACGCGGCGAGGAATTGAGGGACGACCGATTGAATCTCGGTCGTGTAGGAGCGGACGAGATCGGTCAGTACCCCAATGGGCAGCACATTTTCGCCCTTGGATTCATGTTCGGCTACGATCTGCAGCAGATACTGACGCGTCAGATCATCGCCGGATTTCAGATCAACAATCTGCACCTCGCGCCCTGCGCGGATGAAACCGGCGATGTCTTCCAGCGTGACGTAATCGGATGTCTCGGTGTTGTAGAGACGGCGGCTGGCATAGCGCTTGATCAACAGCGGCTTGTCGGTATCGGCCATGGGCCACCTCCCCTTACGTTTTGCAGCCGCAGTGGCTGCAGTGCAGAGAAGCTTAGGACATGGATATTCAAAAAGAAAGGGCGGGCACAAGGCCCGCCCTTTGGGGGATATTCAAAAAGAAAGGGCGGGCACAAGGCCCGCCCAATGGCGCCAGTCCGACAGGGAGGTGAACGGCGGCGCTCTATCCTTGCGGATTACTTCGCAGCTGCAGCAGCTTTTTTCGCGGCAGTGGTCACGTCCGACGTGGCTTTCTTCACGGCAGCGGTTGCATCTTCCGAGATGTCCTTGCCGGCGGCCAGCATCAGCTCCACGGTTTCCATCTGAACCTTCTTCGCCACTTCGGCAAAGGCGGCCATGTTTTCAGCGGCCATTTCGGCAGCGGCCGACGCGAAGTCCGTCACGGATTTCGTGTAATCGGTCGGCTCGGTCTTGGCTTTGGACACATCGCTCAGCTTGGCGAGGGTGTCTTTGGTCCATTTGGCGGTGATCTCGGTCGACTTTTCAGCGGCTTCGAGCGCCACTTTCGACAGCTTCTCGGCCATTGCGGCCTGAGTTTTGAATGCGTTCTGCATAGCCGACGAGTCGACCGGGAACGAAGCCATCATGTCTTGCATGACTTTGGTGAAGTCGGGGGTCTTGTTCATTTCAATCGCTCCTAGCGTTCCGGGTCTGAACCCGCTTCCTGATGACGCTAGATATACATGCTGCAGTGCAGCATTTCAAGTCTTTTTCTGCAGTGCAGCATTGCAGCAGTGGAATATGTCGCGCAACTGGAAATTCCGCGTCAGATCAGATGCTTGGTATAGAGGTTACGTAGGTGCCCGGTGCGGGGGCAAGGATTTCGGCCCCCGAATCGCCCGGAACGCGCGCCTTAACCTTCTTGCCCGATTGACCGACAAGCCACTCTGCCCAGCGCGGCCACCAGCTGCCTTTGGTGTAGGTGGCCGCGGCTTTCCAATCATCCGGAACACCTTCCAGCGGGGCGTCGCTGGTATAATGGCCGTATTTGCCTTTGGACGGCGGATTGATGATCCCGGCGATATGGCCGCTTTCAGCAAGGATGAAGGTCTTGTCCTTCGATCCCATCTGTTTCACGCCGTTGAAGCTGCCCCGCCAATGGGCGATGTGATCGGTCTCGCAGGCCACGGCACAAAGCGGCAGCTTGATATCCGACAAGTGGATCGGGCGGCCGAACACGGGAAAGCCGGTGGTGGCAAGTCGGTCGCTTTGGCACAGGCCGCGCAGGTATTCGACGGCCATCTTGGCGGGCAGGTTGGTGCCATCGCCATTCCAATAGAGCAGGTCAAAGGCGGGCGGCGCCTCACCCATCATGTAGCTTTTGATAGCGGGCTGATAGATCAGGTCGTTCGATCGCAGGAAGCTGAACGTGCGCGCCATGAAATAGCGCGACAGGATGCCGTCCTGTGCGGATTGGCGTTCGATGCCGTCAACGAAATCATCGTTCAGGAACACCCCCACTTCGCCGGGATCGGAGAAGTCGGTCAGCGTGGTGAACAGTGTTGCGGATTTCACCGAAGTATCGCCTGCCTTTTGCAGATGGCCCAGCGTCAGCGAAAGCGTGGTACCCGCGATGCAATAGCCGACGCAGTTGATCTGCGCCTCGCCTGTGATGCGGCGCACTTCGGCCATAGCGCGGAGGTAACCGTCGCGGATGTAATCATCCAGACCCACATCGGCATAGCTGGCGTCCGGGTTGACCCAAGACACGACGAATACAGTAAAGCCTTGTTCTACAACCCATTTGATCAGGCTGCTGGCTGGCTTCATGTCCAGAATGTAGAACTTGTTGATCCAGGGCGGAAAGAAAAGCAGAGGGGTCTGATAGACCTTTTCCGTCGTGGGCGTGTACTGGATCAGTTCGAACATCCGGTTGCGATAGACCACCGCGCCGGGGGTGGTGGCGATGTTCTGGCCCAGTTGGAACGCTTCGGGATCAGCCAGAGTAACGACAAGATCACCAGAATTGTTTTCGATGTCATGGACCAGATTCTCTAGCCCTTTGACCAGACTTTCGCCGTCCGTCTCGATCGCCTTTTCCAGCGCGTCGGGGTTCGTGCCAAGGAAATTGGTCGGCGCGAACATATCAACGATCTGGCGCGTAAAGTATTCCACCCGTCGTTTGTCGGCCGGGTCCAGCGTTTCCATGTCGCCCACCGCTTCGGTGATTGCGGCGGCGTTCATCAGGTACTGCTGCTTGAGGTAATTGAAGAACGGATGGCTTTGCCAAAGGGGGTTGGCAAAGCGGCGGTCGGTGGGGGTTGGGTCCGACGGTGCCTTCAGCTCGCCCTGGGCCAGCACCTGCTGCGCCTCGACGTAGTGCTTCAGGCTTTTTCCCCAGTAGCTGATCTGGTGTTCCAGTATCTTGGCCGGGTTCTGCATCATCTCGGCCAGATAGGCCGCGGCGGCCTTCATGTAAACATCAGAGGATGGGCCATGCAGTGCCGTATCGACCTGCTTGCGCTTGCCGATGGCAGCGACCAGACGCTGTGACAACTCTTCGACCTTGGCAAGATTCTCGTTAAGCCTAACGAGTCGTTCGCCTGCGTCGTTGTCTTCCGTTGTCATGCGAAAAATTCCCCCCTATCCTCGCCGCTACGCAGCATACCGCCGCCTGTCCGGGGGGGGAAGCTGCGAATGTGATGGTTGGCCCCTTCCGGACAAGGAGACGCACTTTGCGGTATATGTACACGTATGATCTGATGGAGACGACCCGTAACACGAATGAGTGGCTGGGCGCCACCGCGCGTGCCATGGCGTCTTATCCGGCGTTTGCCATGTCGATGAACCCAATGCTGCCGCTGATGGCTGCATGGGGTGAGGTCACCGAGCGGACGTTTGGCAGGATGGTGGCCAAGCCGGATTGGGGCATCCGGTCGATCGTGGGGCCGGATGGGACCGATCATCTGGTTGATGTGAAAACCGTGGTGGAAAAGCCATTCGGCAATCTGGTGCAGTTCTTCGTGCGCCGCCGCGCGCCGATGGCGCGCAAGATCATGCTGGTCGCGCCGATGTCGGGCCACTATGCCACGCTGTTGCGGTCCACCGTCGCGTCGCTGCTGCCGGATGCCGATGTCTATGTCACCGACTGGCACAATGCGCGCGATATTCCGGTGTCCGCTGGCAAGTTCGATGTCGAGGATTACACCCTTTACCTAGTGGATTTCATGCGAGCGTTGGGGCCAGAGGTGAACGTGATCGCCGTCTGCCAGCCTGCGCCGCTGACGCTGGCCGCCACGGCCTATCTGGCAGCTGAAGACCCGGATGCACAGCCGCGCAGCCTGACACTGATCGGCGGGCCGATCGACCCCGATGCCGCCGCGACCGAGGTGACGGATTTCGGACGCCGCATTACCATGGGGCAACTGGAGCAGATCGCCATCCAGCGTGTCGGGTTTAAATACAAGGGTGCGGGGCGGCTGGTCTATCCGGGGTTGCTGCAGCTGCAAAGCTTCATCTCGATGAATGCAGAGCGGCATTCCAAGGCCTTTGCAGAACAAATCATGCGCGCGGCGCGGGGTGAATCATCGGACCATGATGCCCATAACCGGTTCTACGACGAATACCTCGCTGTGATGGATATGACGGCGGAATTCTACCTGTCGACCGTCGAGCGGATCTTCAAGAACCGCGAGATTGCCCTGAACGAGTTTACCGTGAACGGCAAGAAGGTGGATATCGGCGCGATCACGCAGGTGGCGGTGAAAACCGTCGAAGGCGCGAATGACGATATCAGCGCGCCAGGACAGTGCGTTGCGGCGCTGAATCTGCTGACAGGCCTGCCGGATTCAAAGAAGGCGAGCCATCTGGAGCCCGGCGCTGGCCATTATGGCATCTTCGCGGGCAAGAGCTGGCGGTTGAACATCCGCCCGCTGGTGCTGAATTTCATCGACGCGAATGCCGAGGCCCCAAAGGCCAAGAAAGCAAAGATCAGCTTGGCTTCTTCGCAATAGACCGCAGCATCATGGGGCCATCGAGGAAAGTCTCGATGGCCTCTGTCACAGCTTCGGGTTGTTCCAGCGTGGGCAAATGGCCCGCCCCTTCGATCACGGCCAACTTGCCATAGGGTGCAAGTTGCGCCGCGAAATCCTGCCGACGGACCGGGATCAGCCGATCCTCTGCCCCTGCGATGACAAGGATTGGCAGATTTGCGCGGCGCAGGGTCTTTTGCTGATCCGGGCGGCGTTGCAGGGCGCGGGATTGGCGCAGAAAGACACCTTCGCCCAAATTCAGCGCCATGTCGCGCAACAGCGCCATGATCTCATCCCGCCATTCGCTGGGTGCAAAGGCGTTGTCCGGATATTCCTGCGCCACTACTTCTTTCAATCGCCCGGCCGTGGCCGCGACGATGCGCGCCTCGCGCCCAGCGGCGGTGGCCGGGGTTTCGGCAAGTGGGTCGGTGCTGATCAGCACTGCACGGCTGGCGCGGCCGTGGTCGCGGCCAAGATCACGGCGCAGAATATCCAGCGCGACATCCCCACCCAGACCGTGCCCGATCAGGATGAATTTTGGCGGTGCCGTGGCGAGGATTGCCTCGGACATTTGTTCAACCGTTTCGCCCCGGGTCGGCAGGGCGATGTGCAGCGGGTGCTTTGCCCCCAGATGCACGATCTGCGGCAGAAACACCCGCGCATCGCACAAAAGGCCGGGAAGCAGGAGGATCGGTTCGGTCACAGCCCCCGCGCCCAGTCTGTGATGATGTCGATGACCGGCTCAGTTTGGCCGGGACTGAGGATATCGCCCGCGATCACATGTGAAAACGGATCGTCATCCCCCTGCATTTCGCGCAGTTCCACTTGCTTTGGGCCTGCCCATGCGTCGATCACCGGGGGGATGCGGGCGGGGTCAATGACTTGATCCGCCGGGGCATAGAGGAACAGCGCGGGCGTGGTCGCCTGCCCGTAGTCGGCCGCACGGGCGGCGCGGATCAGGCGGGCCATGGGATAGAGCGCGGCTGTCGGATATTCCGTCGTCCAGTGTCGCCCTTGTTCAGCGTTCAGTGGCGTAAAGCTTCGCGTCTCCCCAGCCACACGCGTGCCCCAGCTTTCGATAAAGGGCGCGTCCAGCAACCATTGCGCAGGCGCATGGACACCGAAATTGGGCGAGATCAACACCGTTCCCGCCAAGCCCCCATTCAGCGCCGGATCAGTTGCCGCCAATGCGGCCAAGGTGCCCCCGGTCGAGGTGCCCATGACGATCACCCGATCCCCAAGATGGCGACCGATGGCCATCGCTTCGGCCATGTCGAACAGCCAATCCTCGGCGCTGGCCGTGGCCATCGCCTTGCCGTCGCGTCCATGTCCTGCAAGCCGCGTGAAGAACAGGTTCGCGCCAAGGTTCCGCGCCACCTCATCCGGTACGGGGCGGATTTCGGCGGGGCCACCCGAAAAACCATGGACATAGACGATGGCGAGCGGGGTCTTTGCCCCCTTGGCCCCGGCCCACAGGATGCGCTTGCCATCGCCGGGGCGAATGTCGGTAAATTGTTGTTCGCGGGAAGTGATCCATGCCTCAGGGTCGGCAGGAATGTCGGTTTCTGAAAAAACGATGGCGCGGTCCATCCCGCTGCGCGGCACCGCGAACCAAAGCACCGCCAGTCCAACCAGCAGCGCCAGCAAGCCGCGGCCGAGCCATTTTCCGAATGCCCGCATCACATTACACCGCTGACTTGTTCAACACTGGCCGCGATCATGGCAAGGCAATCGGATGTTGAAAAGCGGTGATCCGCCCCTTTCACCAAGGTCAGGCGGAAATCGGGGCAATCGGCGTGATCCAGCAAGCGCAGCGCCACTGCGGGGGGCACATCCGTATCGGCCGTGCCTTGCAGGATGCGGACGGGAAAGGGCAGCGACAACGGCGCGCGCAGGACAAGATGGTGGCGGCCATCTTCGATCAGGTGCCGGGTGATCGGATAACCTTCAGGGGAGTAGTCCGAGGGAACAGTGATCTGCCCGTCCCGCATCAGCGCCGCCCGCTGTTCAGCGGAAAACCCGCTCCACATGCTGTCTTCGGTAAAATCCGGCGCAGGGGCGATGCCGACCATTCCGGCGAGGCGCTCTGGGATCACCTTCGCCACCAGCAGCGAAATCCACCCGCCCATGGACGAACCAACCAGAACCTGCGGCCCTTCGGTCAACGCCGTGATCACCGCCAGCGCGTCCTCGGCCCAATCCCCGATGGAGCCATCCTTAAACGCGCCGGACGACTGACCATGGCCCGAATAATCAAAGCGCAGGAAAGCCCGTCCCTGCGCCGTGGCCCAATCCTGCAGAAACTGCGCCTTTGTGCCTGTCATGTCCGACATGAAGCCGCCCAGAAACACCACCCCCGGCCCTTGCCCCGCCGTGCGGACATAGGCGATGTGGCGGCCCTGTGGAGTGGTGAGAGTGTCGGTCATCATATGCCCCCGTCTTGCGCCAGTGTCATAACAGGCGTGCCGGGGCATCAGAAGCCCACTCTGCACGGTCGCCGCGCAACAGCACGTGACCGGCACAGCGCGCGGGCCGTGGCGGCAGTTGACAATCGCGCCCCACCCGCGCAGGAAAGCGCGACATAACCCGCAATCGGGCGTTCCGTGGGCGCCAAACCGACGAGGAGAGCCGTATATGGCCCAGATTTCCCTGACATTTCCTGATGGCAATACGCGTGTGTTTGATGCAGGCGTGACACCTGCCGAAGTGGCCGCTTCCATCGCGCCCAGCCTCGCCAAGGCCGCGATTTCCGCGCAGGTGGACGGTGTACATTGGGATCTGCAATGGCCGATCCACAGCGACGCCCGCCTGTCCATCAACACGATGAAGGATGATGGCCCTGCGCTGGAACTGATCCGGCATGACCTTGCCCATATCATGGCCCGCGCCGTGCAGGAGATCTGGCCCGATGTGAAGGTGACCATCGGCCCGGTGCGCGACTACGGCTGGTTCTATGATTTCGACCGGGCCGAGCCTTTCACGCCCGATGACCTTGGTCAGATCGAGGCCAAGATGAAGCAGATCATCAACGCCCGCGATCCCGTGCGCACGGAAATCTGGTCACGCGCCGATGCGCTGGCCTATTACGAACAGCGCGGCGAACCCTACAAGGTGGAACTGGTCAACAAGATCCCTGCGGATCAGGACCTGCGGATGTACTGGCATGGAAACTGGCAAGACCTGTGCCGTGGTCCGCATTTTCAGCATACGGGGCAGGTTCCGGCAGACGGGTTCAAGCTGACCCATGTGGCCGGGGCCTATTGGCTGGGTGATAGCTCGCGCCCGATGCTGCAGCGCATCTATGGCGTGGCATTCAAGAACCGCGACGACCTGAAATCCCACATGACGATGCTCGAGGAAGCGGCCAAGCGCGACCACCGCAAGCTGGGCCGCGAGATGAACCTGTTCCACATGCAGGAAGAGGCGCCCGGCCAGATATTCTGGCACCCGAACGGCTGGACCATTTACACCACACTGCAAGACTATATGCGCCGCCAACAGCGCCGCGACGGCTATGTCGAGGTGAACACCCCGCAAGTGGTGAACCGCAAGCTGTGGGAGGCGTCGGGCCATTGGGAAAACTACCGCGAGAACATGTTCATCGTGGAAGTGGACGAGGAAGGCGCGCGGGAAAAGGTCGTCAACGCGCTGAAACCGATGAACTGCCCCTGCCATGTGCAGATTTTCAACGTCGGCCTGAAATCCTATCGCGACTTGCCGATCCGTATGGCGGAATTCGGGTCCTGCGCGCGCTATGAACCGTCGGGTGCGCTGCACGGGATCATGCGGGTGCGCGGCTTCACGCAGGATGACGCGCATATCTTCTGCACGCTGGATCAGGTTGAAGCGGAATCGAAGAAATTCATCCAGTTTCTGGCCAAGATCTATGCCGACCTCGGGTTTGACAAATGGCGCGTCAAACTCTCCACCCGCCCCGAAAAGCGCGTGGGTTCGGATGAGATCTGGGACAAGATGGAAGCGGCACTTGCCAATGCCTGCACGGCGGCGGGCTATGCCTATGAACTGTTCCCCGGCGAAGGGGCCTTTTATGCGCCGAAGCTGGAATTTGTGCTGACCGATGCCATCGGGCGCGATTGGCAGTGCGGCACCCTGCAGCTGGATCCCAACCTGCCCGAACGGCTGGATGCCAGCTATATCGGCGAGGATGGGGCAAAGCACCGCCCCTTCATGCTGCACCGCGCCTGCCTTGGGTCGTTTGAACGGTTCATCGGGATTCTGATCGAAAACTTCGCCGGCAAGCTGCCCTTTTGGCTGGCGCCGCGTCAGGTGGTGGTTGCCTCGATCGTGTCGGACGCCGATCCCTTTGTGGAAGAGGTGGTCACCGCGCTGACTTTGGCAGGGGTGCGGGCCGAGGCCGACATGCGCAATGAAAAGATCAACTACAAGGTGCGCGAGCATTCTGTGGGCAAGGTGCCGGTGATCCTTGCCATCGGCATGAAAGAGGTTGAGGAGCGGACGGTTTCCGTCCGCCGTCTGGGCGAAACCCGGACCGAAACGATGTCTTTGGAGGCGATCGTGGCCGAACTGGCCGATGCCACCCTGCCGCCTGACCTGCGCTGAACACACCCGGAAAAGGCGCCGCAAGGCGCCTTTCCCCCTTAGGGTTGCCCGTTCACACCCTGCCCAGAAAACAGCCGAAACGCCGATTATTCCCTTATTTCATTGACTTGAGTGCCGCGTTAGCGCCCCGCATTCGGGCTTGATTTTATATTGGGCTTTGGCATGATTTTCGTCAGTGACGACAGACTTTCGACCGCCTCCTGCGATGCTCAGGCAGCCGGAACATAGGAAGACCTGGCTGCACGGCCTGACGGCAATATCGCCGCGGGGAGGTAGTGAAAGGAGAGCGGAATGCCAACGGGCACCGTGAAGTGGTTCAACACGACGAAGGGCTATGGATTCATTGCCCCGGATGACGGCGGCAAGGATGTTTTCGTGCATATTTCGGCGGTCGAACGGGCCGGGTTGAAGGGTCTGAACGACAATCAGAAGATTGGCTATGAATTGCAGTCGGGCCGTGATGGCCGCGCCTCGGCCAGCGATCTGACGCTGCTCTGATCCGGGCTAAGGCCTTGACCAAAAATGGAAATCACAAGGTCCGCCACTGGCGGGCCTTGTGCGTTACAAGAGCTTTGCCTGCACCGTATCGTCCCAGCCGAGGTGCCATTCGGCACCAACGCGGATGACCGGGCGCTTCATCACCGTGGGTTGCGCGGCGATCTGGGCCTCGGGGTCGGATGCTTTCAGGAAATCACTGAACGCACGGTAGGTGGTCGATGTCTTGTTGATCACCCGGTCGCCGAATTCCGTAACGATTTCATCTATTTCCGCCGCCGTTAGCGGGGTGGCCCGCACGTCGCGGAAGGTGACGTCATGGCCGGCCGCCTGCAGCGCCTTGAGCGCCTTCTTGCAGGTGTCGCAGGTGGGAATGCCGTAAAGGATCATCTTTTCGCCTGTTGGGTCATGTGTTCAGCAGCGCAGTGCAGACGCGCAGTGCAGCAACCTGTGCATACGCAGCGGGCTGTGTTTTGACCAGAGGTTAACCGGTGATGGCCCGCGTGATGGCCACCCCGGCCCAGGCCGACAGGCCCGTCAGCACCGTGCCCCAGATTGTATCGGTCATCACCATCTGCCAGTGCCAATCGCGCATGATGGCATAGGAGGTGAATTCATAAGTGCCATAGGCCATGGCCCCGATGATCATCGCCGGGATCAGCACCGGCGCGCCGGTCTTCAACGCGGGCCATGAGACCAGGTAGATCAGCCCCGCCACATAGGCGAGGTAGAACAGCGCCGCCGGAACCACGCGGATATTCTCCAGCATCAGCGCGCCAATATGGCGGCTGAACAGCGGCTTCATCACGAAGGTCAGCATGATCGCATCGAGGATCAGGAAGACGGCGGCAGTGGAGAGATAGAGGGTGGCGAGTTGCATGAGGGCGCTCCTTGTGGCGACACAGGTAGCACAGGGGGGGATGGGGGAAAGGGGTTGTTAACCAGTTGGGGGGAAGGTGGGTGGACAGGCGGCGCGGAATTCGGGAGGATTTAAGCACGGACGCAGCGCTTCTGGTGGACGCATCAAAACTTTGCACCAACCACGCAAGTGAGTCGCTAGCAGAGAAAACTTCTCCTAAAA